>OLVT01000060.1_pt1 | contig 116931 bp, 100 predicted proteins | sample 1673241 | NCBI WGS metagenome assembly OLVT01 (sample SAMEA3178936, study PRJEB25190) | human gut metagenome | biome: human gut; feature: human-associated habitat; material: faeces | place: Austria | collected 2013
AGGCCAGCGCCTTGAGGCGTGGCCAAGTAGGGCGGGCTTAGAGCCCGCGTCCCGATCCACCCGTTTTACGGGTGGCGGCGACTATCGTTACAAGTACATTCATTCTTGACAATTAACATATTGAATGTTAATATGAGGATAAGTTACAAAGTGTTTTTTATCCTGAAAGGAGAATGAAATGGCATACTTGGGAGAAGAAATCAGGAAACTTGGCTTTGGCCTTATGCGTCTGCCCCAGAAGGACGGAGTTATTGACGTGGAAGAGACGAAGGCTATGGTAGATGCGTTCATGGCGGCGGGCTTTACATATTTTGACACTGCCTGGGCCTATGCAGGCAGCGAGGACGCCATTCGCCAGGCTCTGGTGGAGCGTTATCCGAGGGAGAAATTCCAGCTGGCTACCAAGAACGCGGCATGGATCAACTGCAAGACAAGGGAAGAGGCCATTGCCCAGTTTGATACCTCTTTGAAGCAGACGGGAGCCGGATATTTTGATTTTTATCTGCTCCACAATTTGGGCGAGAGCCGTACCCAGTTCTTTGATAAATTTGATATGTGGAGCTGGATAAAAGAGAAAAAGGAAGAAGGACTGATCCGCCATATGGGATTTTCCTTCCACTCCACGCCGGAAGAGCTGGAGGAGATTCTGAACGCCCATCCGGAGATGGAGTTTGTCCAGCTGCAAATCAATTACGCGGACTGGGAGAATCCGGCCATTCAGTCCAGAGCCTGCTATGAGGTGGCCAGAAAGCACGGAAAGCCGGTTGTGATCATGGAACCGGTAAAGGGCGGTATGCTGGCGAATCCGCCGGAATCCGTGGGGAAAATCTTAAAGGAAGCGGAGCCGGAGTCTTCCGCGGCATCCTGGGCGATCCGTTTTGCCGCCGGGCTGGAAGGGGTTATCACCGTTCTTTCCGGCATGAGCAGCCTTGACCAGATGAAGGACAATCTTTCTTATATGAAAGATTTTGGCGGACTGACGGATAAGGAGCGGGAAGTGCTGAAAAACGCCCAGGAGGAGCTTGCCAAGATCCCCCTGATTCCCTGCACCACCTGCAACTACTGCGCCAAGGTCTGTCCTATGAACATTGGTATTTCCGGCTCTTTTACCGCCATGAATTATCTGACGCTGTACAACAACCTGGAGGCGGCGAAGAATCAGGAACAGTGGTTGGTAGGCGGACACGGGAAAAAGCCGGCCTCCGACTGCATCAAATGCGGAAAGTGCGAGGCGGTATGTCCCCAGCATATCAAAATCCGCGATCATCTCGTGACAGTTTCTGAAAAGTTTTCCGCTGCCGGTTAAGCTTTTTCAGGCTGTGAAAGTAAAGGGAGGAGAAACCATGACAAATTTTGCCCGGGCCAGAAGCAGTGAACAGAAGGAAGAACGAATGCAGGAAATTAAGCGCGCCGCAGAGATTCAGTTTTCCCGGCGGACGTATCAGTCCATCACCTTGTCCACCATTGCGGAAGAACTTTCCTGGTCCCGGGCAAATTTGTATAAGTATGTCACATCCAAGGAAGAGATCTTTCTGGAGCTGAGCGCTGACAAATGCAGCGAGTACCTGGGAGCTTTAAAGGCAGCTTTTCCGTCTGGATGCGGATATTCCGCTCAGGTGGGCGCTAAGGTGTGGGCGGGGATTCTCAGCGCTCATGCCGATTATCTGAAGTATTCCGCTCTTTTGTCCTCGATTATTGAGACAAATGTCACAGTGGAGCGTCTGGCTGTGTTCAAGAAGCAGTTCCATGAGCAGGTGGATGAGTTTACGGCCCTTCTGCACAGGAATTATCAGATGACAGAAGATGAGGCCTACTGGCTGTTTATGACAGTGCATTATCACGGGATCGGTTTGTATAGCTACTGCAACGCTTCGCCGTTGGTTATGGAGGCATTGGAACTTGCGGGGGTTCATTTGGAGATACCGGATTTCCGCATGAAAATGGAAAAATTTATATATATAAATCTGAAGAATGTATCAAAAGGGGAGGCCTTCTAATACTGGTTTTTACTGCCGGTATATAACAGGGAGGCATCCCTTTTATTGTTAGGGACATTTAATGCCCGTTTTTAGGACCCTTACTCGCCATACATGCAAATACTGCGTTTCAGTACAAAAAATAACCGGTAAAACTATCAGAGGACCGGAACAGACTTGTGCAAAGAACAGGTATCGGGTATACTGTTAAGGAGAAAAAGGGGTGACGGTATGGAGATAGCCTATCTGAGAATTCAGAATTTCAAGTCCATCCGGGATATGGAGATTCCGGAAATCGACCAGGCCCTGATCCTGGTTGGAAAGAATAACACAGGAAAAACCTCGGTGCTGGATGCCATCGGCGCGGTCTGCGGAGGATACCGGATCAGTCCTCAGGATTTTAATGAGCGGGGACAGGCGGTGAGGATCCAGGTAGGGCTGAGCATCCGTCCGGAGGACCTGGAACTGTTCCATCGTCTGGGAAGAGTGAGCCGTTACCGGCGGTATGAGGCCTGGTATGCGGCTTTCTGCCAAAAGCTGCCGGACTTTAGGAACGGAGTGCTCACCTTCACCTATCATGCCAACCGGGACGGAAAAATCCGTTATGAGGACAGCTGCCGCAAGCACAATCCGTGGATTCCACAGGTGCTTCCCCGAATCTACCGCATAAATGCTGAGAGGGAGCTTGCACAGCTTCAGAATGATCTCTTGATGTTTCAGGAGGATGAGCAGCTTCAAAAGCTTCGGTCCGGCCGCTGTATATTTGAGCAGGCTAAGGAGTGCCGCCACTGTTTTCAGTGCATGGGGCTGATTGAAAGAAAAAAAACGGAGGAGCTGTCAGCGGTGGAGACTGCCCGGCTTCTGGAATACAAAATCTATCAGCTGAATTTAAATGATTTTTCCAGGAAGGTGAATGAGAACTTCCGGAAAAACGGGGGATATGAAGAGCTGCGGTTTGTCTTAAACTTTCAGCAGGAGCTGTTTTCCGTGGAGGCCTCGGCTTTTTCTCCTCACCGCAGTACCTGGAATCCGGTAGAGTCCATGGGAAAGGGCATGAAAAGCATCTACATGCTCTCTCTTCTGGAAACCTACATCGGGGAGCCGGACCGGATTCCCAGCCTGATCATGGTGGAGGATCCGGAGATTTACCTGCATCCTCAGCTGCAGAAAACCTGCAGCGAGATTCTTTACCGGCTGTCCAAGAAAAATCAGGTCATTTTTAAAACCCATGCCCCTGCCATGCTGTTTAACTTCACTGCCAGGCAGATCCGCCAGGTGGTACTGGATACGGACCATTACTCGACCGTGCTTCCCCATACGGACATCAGCCGGGTGCTGAGTGATCTGGGCTACGGCGCCAATGACCTGATGAATGTGGGATTTGTTTTTATTGTGGAGGGAAAACAGGACAAAAGCCGGCTTCCCCTTCTGCTGGAACGGTATTATTCCGAGGTCTATGATGAGAAGGGAGAACTGCTGCGAATTTCCATCATTACCACCAACAGCTGTACCAATATCAAGACCTATGCCAATTTAAAATATATGAATCAGGTGTATCTCAGGGACCAGTTTTTGATGATCCGGGACGGGGACGGGAAAGACCGGGAGGAGCTGGCGGGGCAGCTCTGCGGCTACTATGAGGAGAGAAGCCGGGAAGACTTGGACCCTCTTCCCAGAGTGACCAGGAAAAATGTGCTGGTCTTGAAATATTATTCTTTTGAAAATTATTTTCTCAATCCACAGGTTATGACCCGGCTCGGAATCGTGGAGAGCCCTGAGGTCTTTTATAAGACACTCTATGAGAAGTGGAGGGAGTATCTGTACCGAATCAGAAGCGGTCAGAAACTTTTGCAGGTGATGGGCCGGGATTTCACAGGGCCGGACGACATGAAGGACCATATGGAGGAGATCCGGATTCATTTGAGGGGGCACAACCTTTATGATATTTTTTACGGTCCCTATAAGGAGCGGGAGAAGGAGCTTTTGCGGGAATACATCCGCCTGGCGCCCAGGGAGGACTTTGAAGATATCTTATCGGCTGTGGACCGTTTCTCTTATTTTGACAGCAGAAGGATGGAGGAGGAAGCTGCGGAAAAATGAAAATACAGCTTGAAGATTTCCTCATGCACTATGAGGAGAAGGGGGACGGAGAACCTCTGGTGCTGCTCCACGGAAACGGGGAGGACCTGGGGTATTTCGCCGGCCAGATGGAGTATTTTAGGGAAACGTACAGAGTAATCGCCCTGGATACCAGGGGACATGGGGAGTCTGAGCGCGGAACGGCTCCCTTTACTTTGGAGCAGTTTGGCCGGGATTTGTATGATTGTTTGAGAAAGATGGAGACAGGGCCTGTTCATTTGCTGGGGTTCTCCGACGGAGGAAATATTGCCCTGGCCTTTGGGCGCGAGCATCCGGAGATGGTAAGAAGCCTGATCTTAAATGGTGCAAATCTTGATCCCTGGGGAGTAAAGCTTTCCGTACAGCTGCCCATTGTGGCGGGATACGGGATGGTCAGCCTGCTTGCGCCTTTTTTGCGGGACTGCAGAAGGAAAAAGGAGATTCTGGGACTGATGGTACGGGAACCCCACTATGAGAAGGCAGATTTAGAGGCCCTGACCATGCCGGTCTTGGTGATCGCAGGGGACAGGGATATGATACGGGAAAGCCATACCAGGCGGATCGCCAGGGAGATCAAAGGAAGCCGCCTGATCATTCTGCCCGGAAGCCATTTTCTGGCAAAGGAAAATAAAGAGGCCTTTAACCGGGCGGTGGAGGCATTTCTGGATGAGGTGAGAGCGAAAGAAGCGGAAGATTGCGGACAGAGAAAGGATGGATGAACATATGGCATATTTCCCTATTTTTATCCAGCTTGAGGAGGAAGACTGCCTGGTAGCAGGCGGGGGAAGGGTGGCCCAGCGGAAGGTGGAGATCCTGCTGGAGTATGGTCCCAAAATCCGTCTGGTGGCTCCCAGGGTGACGGATTCTCTGTGGAAGATGGGACAGCAGGGAAAAATCCAGATATTCCTTCGTCGGTTCCGGCCGGAGGATTTAGAAGGGGCCAGGCTGGTGATCGCGGCCAGCAACGACCCTGAAGTCAATGGCTCCATCTCCGCAGCCTGCAGGCAGCAGAACATACCGGTCAATGTGGTGGATGTGAAGGAGGAGTGTTCCTTTCTCTTCCCTGCCCTGGTAAAGGATCAGGATGTGACAGTGGGAATCTCCACCGGCGGCAGCAGCCCGGCTATGGCCAGATTATTGAAGGAGAGGATTCGCTCGGCCCTTCCGGAAGGCTGCGGCCAGGCGGCCAGGTGGGTTGGAGAACAGCGGGAGCGCTTAAAAGCTGCTGTTGCCAGTCCCTCCCTCAGGGAAAAGATTTTTAAAGGGCTGGCAGAGCAGGCGCTGATCCGGGCCGGGGAGGGCAGGGAGATGGCCTCCGAGGAGGAAGTGAACGAATTGGTAAGGAGAAAGCTGGAACAGACGAATGAATGAAAACAGACTGATTATAGGAACCAGAAGAAGTGCCCTGGCCCTGCGCCAGACAGAGATTGCAGCCAAACTGTTAAGAGAACTGGAGCCGGGGCTTCAGATCCAGATGGAGACCTTTCATACGACAGGGGACCGGATCTTGGAAAAGCCCCTGCAGGAATTTGGAGGAAAGGGTGTATTTGTGACAGAGCTGGAGCAGGCGATCCTGGAGGGAAGGGTGGACCTTGCGGTACACAGTGCAAAGGATATGCCAATGGAGCTGGAACCAGGGCTGGAGATCGTGGGAGTGCCGAAGCGGGAGGACCCGCGGGATGTGCTGGTGACGAGGAAGGGAGATTTCCTGGAAGGCCGGCTTCAGGGCAGCTTCCCGATCATCCGAGAAACAGTGGGGCTTTCCGGAAGGGTGCTGCAGATCGGAACGTCCAGTCCCAGAAGAAAGCTTCAGATGGAGCAGATGGGAGGACTGGATCAGGGGCAGATTCTCTGCCGGACATTGAGGGGAAATGTGCAGACCAGACTGGAAAAGCTCCTGGAGGGCGGCTATGACGGGATTATACTGGCGGCAGCAGGGCTGAAGCGTCTGGGACTTTTGGAGGATGAGCGGTTTTCCTTCTGCTTTTTGGACCCGAAAGAGTTCGTTCCGGCGGGAGGCCAGGGGATCCTGGCCATTGAGGGAAAGCCCGGCACCAGGGCAGCGGCGCTTTGTCATGAGATCAGCGATGAGGACAGCTGGCTATGTCTGCAGGCAGAGCGCAGTGTTTTGGATATGCTGGGGGCCGGCTGCCATGAGCCTATAGGCGTGTACTGCGAGGCAGGCCCTGAGAAAATATGCATCCGGGCAGTGGGACAGAAAAACGGAAGATTCCGCCGGGTCTGCCTGGAGGGAAAGCGCCGGCAGGCAGAGGAGCTGGCCAGGGAGACGGCCCGGCTTCTGGTCCGGCTGGAATAGAAAGTAAGAAAAGAGCGACAGAACAGGAAATGTAAAATGAAAAATGAGAGCAGAGAAAAACAGGGGATCGTATATCTGATCGGGGCAGGGCCGGGAGACCCTGGCCTGATTACGGTAAAGGGAAGGGAACGATTAAGAAACTGCGATGCGGTGGTTTACGACCATCTGGCATCCCAGGAGCTTTTGGAGGAGACAAAAGCCGACTGCCAGAAGATTTACGTGGGAAAACAGGCCGGCTGCCATTATAAAAGCCAGAAGGAGATTAATTCCATCTTAGTGGAGCTGGCGGCAAAAGGACTGCGGGTGGCTCGCCTGAAAGGAGGAGACCCCTTTGTATTCGGCAGAGGCGGGGAGGAAATCCTGGCCTTAAAGGATGCGGGCCTTTCTTGGGAGGTAGTTCCGGGAGTGACCTCTGCCGTGGCGGTACCGGAGTGCGCCGGGATCCCGGTGACCCACCGTTCTTTGAGCCAGAGCTTTCATGTCATCACGGCCCACGGGAAAGAGGGGGAGGACCGTCTGGACTTTGAACAGCTGGCTTCCCTGTCCGGGACGCTCCTCTTTCTTATGGGGCTGGGACGTCTGCCTTTTTTGACCCACGGTCTTCTGCAGGCGGGAAAAGAGGGAAGCTGTCCGGCGGCGGTTATTGAAAAGGGAAGCCTTCCGGGACAGCGGACCGTGCGGGGAACCCTGGAGAATATTGCGGAACAGGTTCGGCTGGCAGGACTTTCCACGCCTGCTGTGATCGTGATCGGAGAGACTGCGGGGATGGACCTTTCCGGTATCCCCGGATGGACTGTGGGGATTACGGGAAGCGAACATTTCTGCCGCCGGCTGGCGGACTGTTTTCATTCTCTGGGCATCGGAACCCGGCAGCTGGGAGGACTTGAACTTCGCCCGCTGACGGGGGAGAATTGGGAGAAGGTTTACTCATCGATGGGATCCTTTACGGTTCTGGCATTTACCAGTGCCAACGGGGCAGAACTATTTTTGAAAGGGCTTTTGGAGCGGGGGATGGATGGGAGAAGCCTGGCCCATTTAAAGATTGCAGCGGTGGGAGAAGGCACGAAAGAAGCGTTAAAGCGCTTTGGCCTTGTGGCTGACTGGGTGCCTGAGCGGTACACCACAGAAGATTTGGCCCGGCTGCTGGCAGAGCGCTGCCAGCCCGGAGACCGGGTCCTGATCCCAAGGTCGGTGAAGGGTTCCAGGCAGCTGAACCGGATCCTGGAAGGGGCCGGTGTATCCTATGAAGATATCCCGATTTACGAAGTGGAGGGACGCAGTTTTGATGCCTCTCTTCTGGATGGCCTGGACGGCCTGGCTTTTGGCAGCGCTTCGGGAGCGGAGGCCTTTTGGAGGGAAATAGAAGCCCGGTCTGATCCGGATGCGTTGAAGAAACTGGAGGGGATTTTAGTAGGAGCCATCGGACCGTATACTTCTGAGGCCCTGAGCAGACACGGAATTTCAGGCGTTCTCTGTCCGTCGGCCTTTACGGCCGAAAAACTGGCACAGGAGATGTGGAGCGCGTTAAAAAGCGGAAGGAATCCGCGGGATGTTCTGAAATCTTAAGAAAAAATTTCTTGTATTTTATACGGGTTCATGTTACTGTTATTTCATAAGTGTATTAAGACTATTAATACACTTGGATAGGAGCATGAACTCGTTTTGTATTTGTGAGGAGCAGTTCAGGAAGGAGGGAATACATGATCGCGCTGGATTACAGGGACCGGCGTCCCTTGTACGAACAGATCATTGAGCGGTTTCAGGATCTGATGTACCAGGAAGTTCTGAAAGAGAATGAAAAGCTTCCCTCTGTTCGCAGTCTGGCCATGGAGCTTTCCATCAATCCTAATACCATACAGCGGGCCTATACGGAGCTGGAACGGCAGGGATTCATTTACTCGGTAAAGGGGAAGGGCAGTTTTGTGGCCGACAGCGGCAGACTGAGAAGGGAGCGGCTGAGAGAGTGGGAACGGGAATTTGACCGTCTGGCAGAAGAAGGATTTCAGATCGGACTTTCCGCTGAGGATCTGACAGGCCGCATCCGGAGTCTGGAGGAGAAGAGAGAAGAAGGAGGTATGAACCATGATTGAGGCGGTGAATCTGACCAAACGCTTTGACAATATTACGGCGGTAGATCACATCAACGCTGTCATTAAGGATGGAAATGTCTTTGGCCTCATTGGCACCAACGGAGCGGGAAAATCCACCTTTCTGAGACTGGTCAGCGGCATCCTGAAGCCGGAGGAGGGCCATGTGACCATTGACCACCACGAGGTATTTGAGAATCCGGCAGTGAAAGCGCGTTTTTTCTATATTTCCGATGAGCAGTATTTTTTCAGCAATTCCACACCGAAGGAGATGATGGAATTTTACCGGAAGGTATATCCGAAATTTGACAAGGAGCGGTTCCATAAGCTGATGGCGAATTTCGGTCTGGATGAGAATCGGAAGATCCAGACCTTTTCCAAAGGCATGAAAAAGCAGGTGTCTGTCATCTGCGGCGTCTGCGCGGGTACGGATTATCTGCTGTGCGATGAGACGTTTGACGGCCTGGACCCGGTGATGCGCCAGGCGGTGAAGAGCATTTTCGCGGCAGATATGGAGGACAGGGGGTTAACTCCCATTATCGCTTCCCATAATCTGCGGGAGCTGGAAGATATCTGCGATCATGTTGGGCTGCTCCACAAGGGCGGCATTCTCCTGTCAAAGGATCTGGATGATATGAAGCTGAATATTCACAAGATCCAGTGCGTGCTGAAACCGGGGAATGGACCGGAGGACTTAAAAGGACTGGATATCATCCGCCAGGAGCAGAGAGGAAGCCTTCTGACCCTGACGGTCCGGGGCAGACGGGAACAGGTGGAGGAGACAATGAGGAGCTGCGAACCCCTCTTCTTTGAGTGTATCCCGCTTTCCCTGGAGGAAATTTTTATCAGCGAAACGGAGGTGGCCGGATATGACATCCAGAAGCTTATATTTTAAACTGCTGTGGGAGGATTTAAAGAGAAGGTCCTGGGCCATCGCTCTGGCAGTCATCGCCTTTTTCTTCGCCCTTCCCATCAACCTGGCGCTGACGATGGAGAATGCCCAGGCGGACAATTTTTATCGTTACAACGATTATGTGAGCCTGGATACCATGCACTGGAGCTCCGAGGCGGCTAAGGCGGCAAGAATCCTGGAGCTGAAAACCGGAATCGTTTTAAGCGGGGGAGAATTCGGAAACGGATTTCTGGCCTTTTTGATGATCGTGACGGCAGTGGTGATGGGCGTTTCCAGTTTTGCCTATCTGCATAACCGCAGAAAGGTGGACTTTTATCACAGTCTGCCCATTCGCCGGGAGATGATGTATCTGGTGCAGTATACCGGAGGCGTTCTGATCATAGCAGGAATCTATCTGCTGAATCTGATTTTTTACGTGGGAGTTTCCTGCACCTATGGAGTTCCGGTGGGAAATGTGCTGGGAGGACTTCTGGCAGGATGGCTGCTGAACCTGCTTTACTTTCTTTTGCTGTACGGGGTGACGGTGGCGGCGGTGATGCTGACCGGGCAGCTTCTGGTAGGGCTTCTGGCCGTTGGGGTTCTGTTTTTCTTCCTTCCCGTTCTGGTGCTGGTGCTGGAATCCTACTGTGAAATCTTCTTTGAGACCATGCCGGTCCAGTGGCAGTGGGAGGAAGGCTGGCTGATGGATACGCTGAAATGGATTTCTCCGTTTACGGCCTATCTGTTCGCCTTAAGCTGGGGAATGAAGGAGCTGGGAAACCATATTCCGGCTTTGATCGTGACATTTTTCGCAGTATTGGCTCTTGGGATCTTCGGAATGGCCCTGTACCGTCTGCGCCCGCTGGAAAGCGCGGGAAGAGCCATGGCTTTCAGACGGACCAGAACCCCGATCCGTTTTATCATGGTCTGGGGATACGGCATCATGGGAGCCCTGTTCTTCTGGATGATCCAGAGCCGTCCGTACTGGGCCGTATTCGGTGCAGTGATGGGAGCTCTTATTTCCCACTGTGTCATAGAGGTGATTTATCACTTCGATTTTAAAAAGCTTTTTGCACACTGGCCGCAGATGATTCTGGCCGTGGCCCTGTCCATAGCCCTGTTTTTTTCCTTCCGGTTTGACTGGTGGGGGTATGACAGCTATCTGCCGGCAGAGGAGAAGGTGGAGAGCGCTTCGGTCTCCATGGATCTGGACCAGAACTGGCTGTCCGGCCGGAAGATTGAGACAGCGCCCGACGGCAGTCAGTCCGTCTCCTGGGAAGATCCGGACGAATACCGGATGGAGAACATGTACATTACAGACCTTCAGCCGGTGCTGACACTGGCTCAGGAAGGAATCCGCCAGGAGAAGGCGGCGAGGGAAGAGCGGTTTGATCAGTGGAAACAATCAGGCAGCTCGCCGGCCGATGAGCGGCAGAACCTGGTTTGGAGCAGTTTTCAGGTGTCATACCGGCTGAACAATGGAAGAACCGTGTCCCGCAGATACAACTTTGGAATGGATGAAAACATGATGGAGGCCTACAGCCAGCTTTATGAACAGCCGGCATATAAAGAAGGGCTTTATTCCATTCTTGGCCAGAGTGCCGAGAATCTGGCCTGGGCCAGCTATGAGGAGAGCGGTGCTGTTTATGGAGGAATGACAGACCGGAAGAGTTTAAGCCAGCTTCTGGCAGCTTACCAGGCAGACCTGATGGACCTGACGGTGGAGACCAGACAGAAGGAGAATCCGGTTGGCCGGTTGATGTTTGCCGACCAGGAACAAAAGAAATTCCTGGATGAACATTCTGTTCAGGCGGGAAGAAATGCATATAGCTCAGATACGTATACGCCCTATGACGTTTGCCAGGGCTGGCCGGTCTATCCGTCCTTTGACAGGACTCTCTCGTTTTTGAGAGATCAGGACATCGCCGCGGGATACGGGCTGAATTCGGAAGATGTGGACAGCATATCGGTAGATTTTTACTGGAATGAGGAGAAAACACTGGAGGAGCTTCAGGCCGTCAACTCCCGGTTTGAGACGATTGACCGCATGGTGTTTGACGACCCGGAAGAAATTGCCCTTCTCCTTTCCGCATTTTCGGAAGATGAGATGTACAACTATAATGGACTGTGTGATGTACGGGGAGACTTCACCCTGTATGTGCGGACGAAAAAGGGCGACGGCGTATCGGGCAGCCTTCAGATGAACCGGATTACGCCGGAGATTGAGGAACTGTTTGTGGGAACAGGGCTTTTTGAAGAATAGCAGGGTTGAACTTTACAGCTCCCGTTCATACATCAGAGAGTTTTTGATAATGTCCATCATGGGTTTAGGCAGCAGTTCGTTAATTTGAGGAAGGATGTGGATCCTGGAACGAATTTTAGACCACCGGTAGGTTTCCGGGATCCGATAAATCAGATGTTCTTCCTGATCCAGATCTCTGACAAGCTGTGTTTCGGGGCCGATAGCGGAGGTAATCCCCTCTTTTGCATAGTGATGCAGGGTGCTGATGTGCCGGGTCTCCTGAAGCAGACGGGGGGTAACGCCGCATTCCTCAAAAATGGCTTCCGAAAGCTCCCGGCTGGATTGGCCGGCTCTGGTCATGGAGATGGGCTCATCTTCAAGATAGATGGGATCTAAATACTGGCATCCATTTTTGATATAAGCATATTGGGCAGCCGGACTGTTTTTCCTCAGAAAAATCACAACGGAAAGGCTGCCGCCAAAGGGGTAGGAAACTGCCCCTTTTATTTGGGTTGGCTCATTGGTTACCATCATCTGAATCTGATTATTGAAAAGCATCTCCTTCATATCATTGGTATATGCTTCACAGAGGGAAAAGGAAATCTCCGGATAGGCGCTGTGAAGATTTTTCAGCAGATCTGTGGAGTACAGCATGCTCATATAAGGTGGAAGGCCAATCCGAAGGGATTTCAGTTCTGTCTTGTCCAATAGGCTGGCTTGAGCCAGAAATTCCTGGTAGATATCCGTGATTTTGAGGGAAGCTTCGTAAAAAAGCGTTCCTTTTTTTGTGGGCGTAAGTCCTTTGTTGGAACGTTCAAACAGCTTAAAGCCAAGCTGATGTTCGATCCGGCGAAGACATTGGCTCAGAGCTGGCTGTGAAATATATAAATTTTCAACAGCCCTTGACATATTTTGAGTTTTAAATAGCTCGCACATCCATCGAAGTTCATCTAAAGTCATGATCATTTCCTCACTAAAAGCAAAATGAATAGCAGAGCAGCATTTTTACTGCTATAAGCAATGCTTATCATAGCATCTTTTTATGAATTTTACAATTATTTATCAATATTTTATAATTCAGATATGCATATCTTATATTTATTTCCCGTCAGGCCTGCGGAAATCCAAACATTATGCAACAAGATTATGAGGAGGTCCACTTGATGAATACACAAATGATTTTCTGTATCCTTCTGTTTGTGGTAATGCTGGCAAGTTTTTTGATCGGAAAGCTTCCACTGGGTGTAATAGCAGGAACTACAGCCTCTTTGCTGGTTTTGTTTGGCTGTACTTCTCCGGAGACCATTCTCAATGGAATTGGAAGCTCCAACACGGCCATTCTTGCATGTATGATTATCCTGGCTTCCGGCCTGGGGCGTACATCATTCCCGGCTAAGATGACGGCGGTAATAAGAAAGATTACCGGAGGCAGCTATAAACTGGCCTATCTGGGAATTCTGGTGTTGGCACTGGTCCTTACCAGCATGCTGACCAGTCCCATGGCAACATATGCCATTGTCTTCCCTATCATGGATTCTGTCTGCGACGAGTTTGGAGTAAGCCGTTCCAAGGCCCAGTTCCCTCTGGTTGTCGTATGTCTTGCCTGCTGTATGATTTTGCCGTTCGGTGCCAGTATGAGCCAGTCAGCTGTGTTTGACGGATATATGCAGACCTATGGATTTACACAGGGATTCAACGCTATGGATTTCTTTAGGGGAAGATGGCCTTTCGTATTTATTGTAATGGCATGGGCGTTCTTCCTTGCCCCTAAATTTACTCCGGACAAGCCTCCGGTCCCCATTGTTACACTGGAGGCAAAGAAGTCTGATAAGCGTGCTTTAAGCGGATTTTCCGATGTTGCAGGTGTTGTTATCTTTATCTGTGTGGTCTTGGGATTTATTTTTAATTCCTACATCGGTGTTCCGACCTGGTATCTGGCATTCTTTGGCGTGATGCTGATGGTAATCTGCAAAACGCTGACCAAGGCAGAGGCGATCAAAGCTATTCCGGTTGATATCTGCTTGCTGTATGTAGGCGCAAACACTATGGCTACTGCTCTGGTGGAAACAGGAACTGCGGATTTTATCGGCTCTATTATTTCCGGAGTAGTAGGAGGGGCTACGAATTCTTATCTCCTTCATGCCACTTTCTTTATTGTACCATTTGCAATTACTCAGTTTATGCAGAACCAGAGTGTCATGAATGTGTTCGCTCCCATCGCGCTGATTACCTGCTCTGCCCTTGGAGCAGACCCAAGAGGATGTCTGGTCTGCGTAGCAGCAGGTTCGCTGACCGCTTATATGACGCCTTCCGCTACCTCGGCAATCCCTATGTGTATGGAAGCAGGAGGCTACGATGTAAAAACTCTGTTTAAGATGGGCTGGCTTTTGGCACTGATCCTCTGCGTAGGTTATGTGGTGTATGTAAGTATTGCGCTGCCTGCATTTTAGCAGTAAAGTTATAAGAGATTGGCCTTAAAAGCGAGAAAACGACATTTTAGTTCAGGAGAGACAACTATGCTGGATTCATATCTAATCAAAAACGGAACCCTGGTATCCATTTTGGACGGCAGGGAGAGAAAGGCGGATATTCTGGTAGAGCGGGGGATCATTGCAGATATCCGTGAGGAAATTGAAGCACCTGCGGCGGAGGTGATCGATGCCTCCGGAATGTATATTACCATCGGCTGGCTGGATTCCCACTGCCACTTTACAGCCATTGGCGACCGGGTCAGCCTTGATCCGGTAAATGACCTGATTCGCCAGGGCGTTACCTATGCGCTGGATTTGGGAACATCCGGTCCTGCTAATTACGAGGACTTTCGGGCACCCCTTCTTTACCGGACAGATTTGCGGTTTCATCCCTATCTCTATATCGGAACCTACGGGGCGAGAGGCTCCCTTGGCAGAGGGATGGATTTTGAAAGCCCGGAAGATATTCAGCCGGAGAAAGTAAAAGCAGTTGCGGAAAAATACCGCCACGAGCTGGTAGGACTGAAAGCGAGAATCGACGACAAGTTCTGCTTTGACCCGGATTACGTGATGAAGCAGCTGCGGGCGCTGGGAGATGAGCTGGATATGCCCATCGCGGTACACGCGCCCAGAAGCCGCATCGGCATCGACAACCTGCTTCCCTATCTGAAAAAAGGAGATGTGCTGTGCCACACACTGGCAGGCAACAGCGATGTGATGAAGGTAATCGATGAGAATGGAAATATCAAGAAATCCGTTCTGGAGGCCAGGAAGCGGGGCGTGATCTTCGATTTGTCCCACGGCACCAATGCCTACAGCTACGAGACTGCCGAGGCGGCATGGAAAGCAGGATTCTTTGTGGACACCATTTCCAGCGACCTTCATGGAGGCAATATCAACGGTCCGGTGTTCAGCCTGGCGGCGGTTCTCACCAAGATGCGGGGCCTGACCGGAAAACCCTGGTCCTGGATCCTGGAGAAGACCATTGTCCAGCCGGTCAAGCTTTTGAAACTGACGGATAAAGCAGTGGAGGTTTGTGAGGGAATGAGGGCGGACCTGACCATTTACAAAATTGAGGAAGGACAGTTTACCTATCTGGATTCCAAGAAACTGGAGAGGACCTTCTCCGAAAAGATCACTCCCTGTTATACCTGCATAGGCGACCACGTATATACCTGCAGGCAGTAACGAAGATCATTTATACCGGCGTGCTTTCTGATAATAAAGAGAGCCGCCGGTATTTTTCTGCATACTGGATTTTGACGCCCCAAAAGTAATTGACATTCCCCCAAAGGAAAGCTACAATCATAACAGCAAAGGAAGGGAGCGATCTACTATGATTTCGGAGAAAATGAAGCCATTGCTGAAGAATAATTCGGCCATCCGTGCTATGTTTGAGGAAGGAAAGCGGCTGGCCTCCATCTACGGTGCGGAAAATGTCTATGATTTCAGTCTGGGCAATCCCAATGTGCCGGCTCCTGAAGAGGTAAATCAGGCGATTCGGGATGTGCTGGATGAGGAGAAATCCACCTTTGTCCACGGCTATATGAGCAATTCCGGATACGAGGATGTGCGGGAAGCCATTGCCCAGTCCTTAAACCGCCGGTTTGGCACCGATTTTGGACAGGGGAACATCCTGATGGTGGTGGGAGCTGCCAGCGGGCTGAATGTGATTTTAAAAACGATTTTAAATCCAGGGGACGAGGTGATTACCTTTGCGCCCTATTTTCTGGAATACCGTTGCTATGTGTCCAACTATGACGGGGTCCTGGTTGTCGTTTCCCCCAACACGGAAACCTTCCAGCCCAACTTAAAGGAATTTGAGGAGAAGATCAGTGCCAGAACCAAGGCGGTGATTATCAATACTCCCAACAACCCCACCGGTGTGGTTTATTCTGCTCAGACGCTGGAGGCTATGGCAGGGATCCTGCGGGACAAGGAGAAGGAGTTCGGCCATCCGATTGTTCTGATTTCAGATGAGCCCTACCGGGAGCTGGCCTATGACGGGGTGGAGGTTCCCTATGTGACGAAATTTTACGATGACACGGTGGTCTGCTACTCTTACAGCAAGTCCCTGTCCCTGCCGGGAGAGCGGATTGGATATCTGGTAATTCCGCCGGCTCTTGCGGACAGTGAAGAAGTGTTTGCGGCTGCCACCATTGCCAACCGGGTGAGCGGGGCTGTGAACGCACCGTCCCTGATGCAGCGGGTGGTAAAGAGATGCCTGGATGTGAAGGTGAACGTGGATGCATACGACCGGAACCGGAATCTCCTTTACGGGAGCCTGAAGGAAATGGGCTTTTCCTGCATCAAGCCCCAGGGCGCTTTTTATCTCTTTGTAAAGTCTCCGGAACCTGATGAAAAGAAATTCTGCGAGGAGTGCAAGAAGCATAATGTATTAGTAGTTCCCGGCAGTTCCTTTGAATGCCCCGGCTACGTGCGGATTTCCTACTGTGTTTCCTATGAGCAGATCGAGCGTTCTCTTCTCGCGTTCCGGGAAGTTGCAAAGCACTACGGCCTTGGAGGCTGAGAAAGGGAGGCAGGTATGAGATTGTGGGAGGATAAGATCCGGCAGGTGGAGCCTTATACGCCGGGAGAGCAGCCCAAGGGCACCAATCTGATCAAGCTGAATGCCAATGAGAATCCCTATCCGCCTTCTCCTCTGGTTAAGAAGGCGCTGGAGGAGATGGACCCGGCCCAGTTCCGCAAATATCCGGACCCCTCCTCCGGGGTTCTGGTCCAGGCTCTTTCGGAGGCATACGGGATGGAGCCGGAACGGTTTTTCGTAGGGGTAGGTTCCGATGATGTGCTGGGAATGGCCTTTCTCACCTTTTTTAATTCCGACAGGCCGGTTCTGTTTCCCTCCATCACCTATTCTTTCTATCCGGTGTGGGCGGATCTGTTCCGGATCCCCTGGAAAGCAGTGCCGGTGGCGGAGGATATGTCCATCCGAGCGAAGGACTATGAGAAGGAGAACGGAGGCATCATTTTTCCAAATCCCAATGCTCCGACCGGTCTTTTCATGCCTTTGGACCAGGTGGAGGAAATTGTCCGGGCCAATGAGGATGTAATTGTCATTGTGGATGAAGCCTATATTGACTTCGGAGCCTGGTCGGCCATGGAACTGACGAAAAAGTATGACAACCTGCTGGTCGTCCAGACTTTCAGCAAATCCCGGGCAATGGCAGGAATGCGCATTGGTTTTGCGGCAGGAAATCCGGAGCTGATCCGGGCTCTGAATAACGTAAAATATTCCTACAATTCCTACACCATGAGCCTGGCGGCCCAGGAGCTGGGAGCTGCGGCTTTAAGGGACAGGGATTATTTTGAGGAAACCAGAAAAAAGATTATTTCCACGAGGGAAAGGGCCAAGAAGCGCCTGAGGGAGCTGGGCTTTTCCTTCCCGGATTCCATGACCAACTTTATTTTCGCAGAGCACTGCCGGGCAGAGGCCAGGCCTATGTTCCAGGCCATGAAGGAGGCTGGAATCTACGTGCGGTATTTTGACAAGCCAGGACTTGACAACCGGCTGAGAATTACCATAGGCACAGAGGAGGAGATGGAGCAGCTGTACCGTTTCCTGGAGCGCTATCTGGCAGACAGGTGAGAGAATGACAGAGGAGAATCAGAACTTCAAATATATACTGAGACTGGTGCTGAACGTTGTTCTGCCATTAAGCGGCTGGCTGCTTTTGTGCCTGTTAGGTCCGAAGCTTTTAAAGTTCTTTCTTCCTTTTGTAATCGGCTGGATCCTGGCCGCCATTGCCAACCTGCCGGTGCGTTTTTTGGAGAAAAGGCTGAAGCTGGTCCGCAGACACAGCTCCATTCTGGTGGTGGTTGCGGTCCTGGCTGCGGTGGTGGGGATTCTCTATCTGCTGATCGCAAAAACCATAGGTCTGGCTTCGGATTTTGCAAAAGCGCTGCCCCGGATCCTGGAGTCCCTTGAGGGACAGATCCGCCAGAGCCTGGAAAGCCCTTCCGGCCTGTTTGCCTTTCTTCCGGAGGAAATCCGCCAGGCCTGGAGCCGGGTGGGAGAGAATCTTGGCTCTGCCATTGGCCCTCTGATGCAGCAGGCGGCTCCGCCTACGGTGGAAGCCGCAGGCACAGTGGCCCGAAGCCTTCCAAGCATCCTGGTGTACACAGTGGTAACCCTGCTGTCCTCCTATTTCTTTATTGTAGACCGGGACCGGCTTCTGGCCCTGGCCGGGCGGTATCTGCCGCAATGGGCTGCCGGATACGGCGACTATCTGAAAAAAGATGTAAAACGGCTGATAGGGGGATATTTCCTGGCACAGTTTAAGATCATGCTGGTGGTGGGAGTGATTCTGACGGCAGGTTTTCTGGTGCTGGGGGTCTCCTACGCGCCGCTGTGGGCGGTCCTGACCGCCTTTCTGGATTTCCTCCCGGTGTTCGGCACGGGGACAGTGCTGATCCCCTGGGCTCTGATCCAAGTGGTGTCAGGAGAATACGCCTTCGGCGCCGGACTGGCTCTTCTCTACGTGCTGACCCAGGTGGTGCGCCAGGTGGTACAGCCCAAGCTGGTGGGGGATACCATGGGCTTAAATCCGCTGCTGACCCTGTTCCTTTTGTATGTGGGATTTAAGATCAGCGGCATTTCCGGCATGATCTTGGCAGTTCCGGTGGGACTTTTGATCATGAGCCTGTATAAATACGGGGCTTTTCGGACCATGACCGAAAGCGCTCTGGAACTGATTCGGGTGATCCGCAGTTTCTTGCGGGGAGATTCGCCCTAAATACGTTTGAAAAAATAGAACCGAGGAATATGTGAGATGAAAGTGGAAAATGATCTGAATACAGATCGGATTCGGGAGCTGGTATGGAGTCTGGCAATACCTTCCATGCTGGCTCAATTTGTGAACGTGCTCTACAGCATTGTAGACCGGATGTATATTGGAAATATTGAGGTGATCGGAGAGGCGGCGCTGGCGGGAGCAGGCGTGTGCGGCCCTATCGTAACCCTGATTTCTTCTTTTGCAAGCTGGATCGGAGTAGGCGGAGCGCCCCTTATGAGCATCCGGCTGGGTCAGAACAAGCCCATTGCCGCAAGGCGGATCGTGGCCAACTGCTTTGTGATGCTCTGTACCATAGCAGTTGCCATTATGGTTTTGTTCTATTTGATCAAAGACCGGATGCTGGTGTGGTTCGGTGCCAGTCCCGCCATTTTTCCCTATGCAAATGAATACCTGAGCTGGTATCTGACCGGTACTGTGTTTGCCCTTCTTTCCACCGGCATGAGCCAGTTCATTATCTGCCAGGGCTTTGCGAAGGTAGGTATGGCAGGGGTGGTAATCGGTGCAGTCAGCAATATTATCCTGGACCCCATTTTTATCTTTGTTCTGGGGATGGGAGTGAAGGGAGCAGCCATTGCCACCGTTCTGTCCCAGATGGCCTCCTGTGCCTTTGTACTGCGCTTCCTGTTTGGCAAGCGGCCGCAGATCCCCATTACCTTTGGAGGCTACTCCAGGCGGGTGATCAAGCGCGTCCTCGCAGTAGGCCTTTCCCCCTTCCTGATCATCGCATCGGACAGCGTGCTGATCATCCTGATGAATGCCCTGATCCAAAAGTACGGCGGTGCGGAGCGGGGAGATATGCTGCTGACCTGCAATACCATTGTGCAGAGCTTTATGCTGATGATTACCATGCCTTTAGGCGGAATCACCGGAGGAACCCAGACCATTATGGGCTACAATTACGGAGCCGGAAGGCCGGACCGGATCCGGGAGGCGGAAAAGCAGATCGTTCTCTTCGGAATCGGATTTACCACCATTATGTTCCTGGTGGCCCACCTTCTTCCCCAGCTGTTTGTGGGGATTTTTACAAGGGACCCGGTGTACTCGGATATGACAGAGTGGGCAATTCGGGTTTACACCCTCTGCGTGATCCCCCTGGCAGTCCAGTATACCATTGTGGATGGCTTTACGGGGATGGGCATCGCGAAAGTGGCCATCAGCCTTTCCCTTTTCCGGAAAACCGTTTATCTGGGAGCTATGATCCTGTTCCCGATGCTCGGAGGAGCGGAGGCCATCTTCTACTCGGAGCCGTTTTCTGATGCGGTGGCGGCAATTACTTCTCTGACCGTATATTTGACCATCAGCGGGCGTATTCTGGGTGATGGGAGGAGATTTTAGGAGGAATGCAATGAATATACTGGTAAGCGCCTGCCTTCTGGGGGTGAACTGCCGCTACAATGGCAAAGGAGAGCTGTGCGGGAAGCTGCAGGAGCTGATGAAGAAACACCATCTGATTCCAGTGTGTCCGGAACAGCTGGGCGGACTGCCTACTCCGAGGATTCCGGCAGAGCGGGTGCAGGACCGTGTGCTGACGCAAAGAGGAGAAGATGTGACCGCCCAGTATGAAAAGGGAGCCGGGGAAACCGCCGGACTTGCCGGACTGTTCGGCTGCCGGTGTGCAATCTTAAAGGAGCGCAGCCCTTCCTGCGGCAGCGGCAGGATCTATGACGGAACCTTCAGCAGGAAACTGACGGATGGGGACGGCGTTGCGGCGGCTCTTTTAAAAAAGCAGGGACTCCGGGTTTTCGGGGAGTCTGAAATTGAGCAGATAAAAGAATACTTGGAAGGAACAGGAGAGTGATGGAAGAGGTTAAGAAGGAACGCGGTCAAAGCAGAGGACGAAAAAAAGGAAGCCAGTCCTGGCTACCGGCGCTTGCAGGGGCAGCCGTGGTGCTTCTGGTAGGAGGCACCGGCTTTTATATCTACTCCGCTCAGGCTTACCGGACGGTTTATTTTCCCAATACGACGATTAACGGCCTGGATGTTTCCGGGCGCAGCGTTTCAGAGGCAGAGGAAATGATTTCCGCCAGTGTGGATTCCTACAAGCTGGAACTCGTGACAAGAACGGGGCAGGAGGCGATTGCCGGAGAAGCGATCGGACTTCATACCGCTTTTAACGGGGGGATGGAAGAACTGCTGAAGGCCCAGAATCCCTATCAGTGGATTTTTCATATGGCCTCGGACCATGAGTATACAGTAGAGACCATGATCGCTTATGATGAGGAGAAGCTGGAGCAGGCGGTGGAGAACCTGAAGTGTATGGATGCCTCTTCGGCGGTCTCGCCGGAAGATGCCCATTTGTCTGATTACATACCGGGAACGGGATATGAGATCGTACCGGAGACAGAGGGAACGGTCCTGGATGAAGGGATGGTGATGGAGGCCATCGTCCGCGGGGTGGAAAACCTTACCCCGTCTCTGAACCTGGATGAACTGGGCTGCTATGAAAAGCCCGCTGTTACAAGCCAGGAGGAGGCGCTGATCCGGGAACGGGATGCCAGAAACCGGTATGTGAATCTGACGGTGACCTATACATTTGGGGAACAGACACAGATCCTGGACGGCAGCCAGATCTGTCAGTGGCTCTCCTGGGACGGGGAAAACATCCAGGTGGATGAAACTGCCGTGGCGGATTTCGTTTCCGGTCTGGCAAAGGAGCACAATACGGCTTACACCACCAGAAATTTTGTCACCAGCTACAAGAAGACGGTGCCGGTTTCGGGAAGTTATGGATGGCGCATCAATCAGAGCCAGGAGACGGCGGAGCTGATGGCGGTCCTGGCTGCAGGGGAGAGCACAACACGGGAGCCGGTTTACTCCCAGACCGCGGCCTCCCACAAAGCTCCGGATTACGGAAACAGCTATGTGGAGGTCAATCTGACCGCTCAGCATCTGTTCCTTTACAAGGACGGAGAGAAGATACTGGAGTCGGATTTCGTTTCCGGCAACGTGTCAAAAAATTATACTACGCCGCCGGGACTGTTCGGACTGACCTACAAGCAGAAGGATGCGGTGCTGAGGGGAGAGGGCTATGCCAGCCCGGTGAAATTCTGGATGCCCTTTAACGGGGGGATCGGCTTCCATGATGCCAGCTGGAGGTCCACCTTCGGCGGTACGATTTATAAGACAAACGGCTCCCACGGCTGTGTCAATATGCCGTATGAGGCGGCCAAAACCCTGTACGAGAACATATACGCAGGATTTCCGGTCATCTGCTATAATCTGGAAGGAACTGAGAGCAAACAGACGACCAATGCATCAGGAAAGCCGCAGGGAGGAAGCGGGACAACGGCAGCGCCTGCCCAGACTGCGCCTTCTGCAGCAGAGACCGCGGCAGCGACTCCTGCCGAGACCCAGCCGGCCGAAACACCGGCTCCTGAGACCCAGCCGGCACAGGTGCAGCCAGTTACGGAGCCTGCAGCTTCCCAGCCGGAACCGGAAACTACAGCCGCCGGTCCGGGAGGCAAAGGCCCCGGCGTATCCCAGACAGAAGGCAGTTCTGCTTCGGTTGGTCCGGGAGTGACCCAGCCTGAAAGCGAATCCGCCTCAGGCGGGCCTGGTGTTTCCCAGACTTCAGCAGTGGTCCAGCCGGTATCATAAGTGGTCTGAAATCACCGTTTTCTGGGAAAAATACGTCTTTTTTGCGTTGATTTTGTTGACAAAAAGAGAAAAGCATCCTATAATGCCCTTGGTGCAGCTAGGTATGACTTGAATGGTTCATGTTATGAGTAGTGAAAGAAAATAGGGAGGACGATTAGAATGACAGAACCGAAGAAGAGCACAAAGACAGCAGCTCAGAAGAAGGTTGCCCCTAAGGCAGCTCCCCAGGCAGAGGTAAAGACTGAGGCAGCGGCTACCGAGGCTCCTGTGGCGAAGACCGGGGAAACAGCGGTAACGGGCACTGCAGCCAAGACAACCGCAGCTAAGACCGCTAAGAAGACGACAAAGGCAGCTCCAGCCAAGAGAACTGCTGCAAAGAAGGCAGCGGAGCCCAAGGCTGAGGTTCATTTCCAGTTTGACGGAAAGGATTTGATCGCCAAAGATATTCTGGACCAGGCGCTGAAGGCTTACAAGGCCGGACATAAGGGCGTGGCCGTTAAGACCATTGAGCTTTATATTGTTGCCAGCGAGGGCGCTGCTTACTATGTAGTAAACGGCGAGGCACAGGACGATTTTAAGATTGAGCTGTAAGACAAGATAAAGTTGGGCCGTCGGATCAGGTAAGAAGATCCGGCGGCCTCTTTCAATATATGGAAAAGGAGTGCAAAGCGTGGAGGAAAACTGCAGAGAAAAGCTGCCGGAGGAATTTTGCCGGAAGATGGAGCACCTTCTGGGAAAAGAGTACCAGGCGTTTCTGGAGAGTTATGAAAAAGGCCGGTCCCAGGGCCTGCGCCTTAATTTTTTTAAATCCTCAAGACAAGAGGGATGGATCGAAGAGGGCCGGAGGCTGCTGGAGGAGGAAGGGATGCAGCTGGAGCCGGTGGCATGGGCCGGGGAGGGCTTCTATTACCGAGAGGAGGACCGGCCAGGCAGGCATCCCCTCCACGAAGCGGGAATGTACTATATTCAGGAGCCCAGCGCTATGGCGGTGGTTCAGCTGCTGGACCCTCAGCCGGGAGAGCGGATCCTGGATTTATGTGCGGCGCCAGGAGGAAAAACGACGCATGTTGCCTCCCGTTTAAAAGGGAAGGGATTTCTTTTGTCCAATGAGATCCATCCCGCAAGAGCCAGGATCCTTTCTCAGAACGTGGAGCGGATGGGAATCTGGAACTGCGCGGTAACCAACCAGAGCCCGGAGGAGCTGTCCGGCCGTTTCCCGGAATTTTTTCACGGGATCATTGTGGACGCCCCCTGCTCCGGTGAGGGAATGTTCCGCAAGGAGCCGGAGGCAGTGAAGGAGTGGAGTGAAGAACAGGTTCAGATATGCGCCAAAAGGCAGAGCCGGATCCTGGAAGAGGCCAGCCGGATGCTGCTTCCGGGCGGGAGACTGGTGTACTCCACCTGCACCTTCTCACCCGAAGAAAATGAAGGAACGGTTGGGGAATTTCTCCGGGATCATCCGGAATTTCACACGGAGACGGTTTTTCATTATCCCGGATTTTCGGGCGGAAGGCCGGAGTGGGCGGGCAGCAAAGCGGATGGAAAAGACCAGGAGCTGAAGAATACAGTCCGTATTTTTCCCCATCTGGCCAGAGGAGAGGGGCATTTTATAGCCCTGCTGCGCAAGGAGGGAAAACTGGAAGAGATAGAAAATGGACCGGCAGCCGGACCGGCTGCTCCTCCTGCCGGGTATCTGGCCTTTGCGGGAGAGAGCCTTCGCAGTCCGCAGGCCTTTTTAGAGGATGGAAGATATCTCCTGTTTGGAGAGCAGCTTTACCGGGCTCCGGCCTGCCTGGGAGATTTAAAGGGTCTGAAGGTCCTGCGCCCGGGGCTGCATCTGGGAACCGTAAAAAAGAACCGGTTTGATCCCTCCCATGCCCTGGCGATGGCTCTGGCGCCGGAGGAGGCAGTCCTGTCCGTCAGCCTGGAGCCTGACGGGGAGGAAGTCCGCCGTTATCTGAGAGGAGAGACGCTGCAGGCGGATTTGAAGCGGTGGCCTCATCTGGAGGGAAAAAAGGGCTGGGTGCTGATCTGCCTGGGAACCTGCTCTTTAGGCTGGGCTAAGCTCGCGGCTGGGACACTGAAAAATCACTACCCAAAGGGGCTTCGGCGGGGCTAGGAGCGGGAAGGACCGCTCAGATGCTTTTTCTTGCTGGCCGCATGGTCCACAATGGAGTCGTTTCTTAAAAAGCTGGCTCTTTTGATGCTGTCCACGCCGTAGCGGCTGCGGATCTGGTCTACTGCGGATTCGAGCTTCCGGCGTTTGGCATCGGCTTCAGACTCAAAGAGGCTCATCTGACGGTATTCCACATCCTGGATTTTTCCCGCCCGAACGCCCATAAGCCGCAGGGGGGTCCGGTCCCAGCATTCCTCCAGAAGACGGCAGGAGTAGCGGTACAGGATGCTGGTGGAATCGGTAGGCTCCGGAAGGTTCATCTGGTGGGTGCGGGTGTTAAAGCGCCAGTCCTTCAGCTCTACGCATAAATTTCCGCATAGGATGTGGTCTGCCCGGAGCCTTGCCCCTACGGTCTCACACAGGGAAAGGAGAACCTGCCGGGCAGCAGGCAGATCCGTCACATCCTGTGCCAGGGTGACGCTGTTACCGTATCCCTTATTTAAGGGTTCCCGCTCGGCCACTGGTTCCGGGTCGATGCCGTTGGCGTACTGGTGGATCAGGACGGCGTATTTTTCTCCAAGATGATGTTTTAAAAGGGAGAGGTCACACCGGGCCAGGTCGCCGATGGTGTGGATCCCCAGATTTTCCAGCTTCCGGCCGGCGGAATCTCCCACAAAAAACAACTGGTGGATGGGAAGAGGCCACATCTTTTCCGGAATCTCCTGCGGGAAAAGGGTATGACAGCGGTCCGGCTTCTCAAAGTCCGAGGCCATCTTGGCCAACAGCTTGTTGGGAGCGATGCCGATGTTGACCGTAAAGCCCAGTTCCCGGTGAATGCGCCGGCGGATGGAGTCAGCTGTTTTTAAGGGCTCTCCGAAGAGATGAATGGTGTGGGTCATATCCAGAAAAATCTCATCGATGCTGAATTTCTCGTGGTCCGGAGTGTATTCTTCCAAAAGATCCATCATAGCCCGGGAGCACTGGATGTAGTAGTCGAAGCGGGAGGGGACCACCGTAAGCCCCGGACATTTGCGCAGGGCCTGAACCAGAGGTTCGCCGGTGCGGACACCGTATTTTTTGGCCGGAGTGGATTTGGCCAGTACGATTCCGTGCCGGCTTTTTGCATCCCCGCCTACTGCCGACGGAATGGTGCGCAGATCCAGGGCAGACGGGTCCTGCTTCAGCCGGTAGATGGATTCCCAGCTCAGAAAGGCAGAATTGACGTCAATGTGAAAAATCAGAGGCTGGGGAGAAGATAAATTCATGGTACATCCCTCCTTTTCTTCCATCATAACAGAATAGATGTTCGGACGCAACGGGCACATAAAAAAAGAAAACCGGGAATAGGATGATAAATGAGAAAAAGGGGAAGCCGGCGAGAAAGAATGAGATGGAAAAAGGGGGTGGCGGTCCTGGCCGCACTGTGCCTGCTGGGAGTCCGCCCGGCTTATGGAGAAGAGAAAGGCCCGCTGCGGATTTCAGACAGACAGATGGATGAGGGGACAGAGCAGGAGAAACCGGAGGAAAGCATAAAGCTGAACGCGTTGGCAGCTGTGCTGATGGACGGAGATACCGGACGGGTGCTCTACGGAAAAAATCAGGAGGAAATCCGTCCGATGGCAAGCACCACCAAGATCATGACCTGTATCCTGGCGCTGGAGGAGGGAAGGCCGGAAGAAGTCGTCACTGCTTCTGAGAATGCTGCCTCTCAGCCTCAGGTTCACCTGGGGGTCAAAGCCGGGGAACAATTTTATCTGGAGGACCTTCTCTACGGTCTAATGCTGGAGTCCTACAACGATGCGGCCGTTATGATCGCAGAGCATATAGGAGGGAGCACAGAGCAGTTTGCGGAAAAGATGAACCAAAAGGCCAGGGAACTGGGCTGCGTGAACACCTTTTTTATTACGCCCAATGGCCTGGATGCCGCTGTCAGTACAGAGGACGGAGTCCGGCAGGTCCATTCTACCACGGCGGAGGAGCTGGCCCGGATCATGGCTTACTGTGTAAATGATTCTCCATCCAGAGAAGAATTTTTGAAAATTACCCAGAGCCAGAATTACTCCTTTTCAGACCTGGAAGGGAAACGCTCCTTTTCCTGCGTGAATCACAATGCCCTCCTTTCCTCCATGGACGGCATGATTTCCGGAAAAACGGGATTTACTTCCGGGGCGGGCTACTCCTATGTCGGAGCAGTAGAATCAGAAGGGCGCTCCTTTATTATTGCCATTCTGGGCTGCGGCTGGCCGCCTCATAAAAGCTGGAAATGGACCGATGCAGCCGCTTTGATCCGCTATGGGAAGGAGCACTATCATCTGAGGGAGATTGAGCCGGCCGCGGAACTTCCTGAAATTCCGGTGGAAAATGGGGTGTACTGGGAAACAGATGGAAACCTGGAGCTGAAAGCGGCAGAAGGGGAAGCGCTCTGCTTTCTTCTGGGGGACTGGGAAGGGGTAACCGGCCGTCTGATTCTGCCCCAGTCGGCTGAGGCCCCGGTGAGGGAAGGCCAGCAAATCGGGCAGCTGGAATACCTGACAGGGGGTGAGAAGCTGGCCATGGTCCCGGTGTATGCGAAGCAGGAGCAGGAAGCGCTGACCCTGCCCCGCTGTATTGGGCGGGGGATGGAATTATTTCTCAAGCTTTAAGGTTTTCTTACGAATCCTGTTCCAAAACCGTAAGTTTCCGCAATTTGGTTGACACATCCTGTTTGAAGTCATTATAATAGATAATAGCGTCAAAAACGCATCATCGATTTGACAGACTTACACAGGAGATAGACCTCTTTATGAAAAAAATACGATGGAAAAATAAGCTGGCTCTGGCTTTGGGATTGATATTAGGAATTGGGCTGCCGATGCAGCCGGCAGGTTTTCTTGCCCCCGCAACTGCTTATGCCTATACCGGCTCTGCTACGGTAAAGGCGGCTTCTTTAAATGTGCGCAGCGGTCCGGGAACCGGATATCAGTCTCTTGGAAGGCTGTCCAGCGGAGCCAGGGTGACGGTCCTTTCCCAGCAGACGGGAACAGACGGACAGACCTGGTACAATATCCGCTATACCAGCAGCGGGAAGGAAGCCACCGGCTACGTAGCGGCTGCCTATGTGCAGACCGCAGTTACATATACAACGGATTCTGATTTTGAAGCGTATCTGAATTCTCAGGGATTTCCTGAGAGCTATAAGGACGGACTGCGCCAGCTTCACGCCAGCTACCCCAACTGGGTTTTTAAGGCGGTGAACACGGGGCTGGACTGGGAGACAGTGATTGAAAATGAGAGCCTCCCCCCCAGAAGCCTGGTCAATACGTCCAGCATCTCCTCCTGGAAAAGCGTGGAGGATGGTACCTATAACTGGGATACCAGCACCTGGACCGGTTTTGACGGAAGCAGCTGGGTGGCTGCCTCTGATGGGATTATCCGGTATTATATGGATCCGAGAAATTTCCTGGATGAAACTTATATTTTCCAATTTTTATCCCAGGAGTACAATGAAAGCACTCAGACTAGGGAAGGATTGGAAGCTATGATTCAGGGAAGTTTTCTTTCCGGTACAGTGGGTACAGGATCTTCCTCTTCAGGGACTTCTTCCGGCAGCGCGTCAGGTCCGTCTGCTGACGACAGCAACACGGGACCAGGAGTAACGGTTCAAAGCGTGACGCCTTCGGAAACTACCAGTTCCGCGGCAGGAACGGTGAGTCTGGAGGGACCTGTAGCCTCTATTTCCTCCAGGGAATATAACCTGGTGGGAGATACGGTAGTGAGCCTGGAGTCTCCCGGAAGTGATTCTTCCCAGAGCGATTCCACTCAGAACGGATCTTCCCAAAGCGATTCTACTCAAAGTGGTCCGGGAGTATCTTCGGCGGGTCCGGGGGCAACGGGAAGTTCTTCGGAAGGCAGCTCCTCGGGACAGAGTATTTCTTATGTGGACATTATTATGAATGCCGGGGCTCAGTCCGGAGTGAATCCCTATGTACTGGCTGCCATGATTTTGCAGGAACAGGGAACGGCCGGGACCTCTCCCTTGATTTCCGGGACCTATTCTGGATACGAGGGATATTACAACTATTTTAATGTGGAAGCATATCAATCGGGCTCTATGAGCGCTATTCAGCGGGGGCTCTGGTATGCATCCCAGTCCGGTTCTTATGGACGTCCGTGGAATACGGTTGAAAAATCGATCCTGGGCGGCGCCCAGAATTATGGGGAAAACTATGTAAAGGCCGGACAGAATACATTTTACCTGAAAAAATTCAATGTCCAGGGAAGCAATCTGTATAAGCATCAGTATATGAGCAATATCCAGGCAGCTGCCTCCGAGGGGGCGGAGCTGTCGCAGGCATACACGGCTCAGATGAAACAGGGGGCGCTGGAATTTCTGATTCCAATTTACAACAATATGCCCGAGGAGCCCTGTACCGCGCCTACGGGGGACGGAAGTCCCAACAATAAGCTGTCTGCGCTTTCGGTAGACGGATTTGTATTAACTCCCAGCTTCAGCCGGGATACAGAGAGCTATGACCTGATTGTGGACACTTCGGTTTCTTCCATTACGGTTCAGGCTACGGGAGCGGATTCCAAGGCTGCAATCAGCGGCGCGGGAACGATTTCCCTGAATGGGGACAGTGTGGACGTTGTGATTACCGTTCAGGCGGAGAATGGCTCCGTCCGGACTTATACCATCCATGTGGCGAAGCAGAGCGGCGGTCCAACTGCAGGCAGCCAGACCACAGGCACGGGAAGCAGCAGTCCGTCATCCGGATCTTCCGGAACGGAGTCCGGCGGCCCAGGAGTCAGCGGACCTGGCAGTTCAGGCAGTACGTCTAATACGCCGGGAGGAAGTAATGTAACGATAGTTACGGTTACAAATTAGTAAATGGTGCAGGAGAGATGATATTTATGATAGAGCGAATGAAGAAAAAAGCGGCGGCCCTTCTTATAGCCTGCCTGTTTGCAATTTTGATGCCCGTGGGGATGCTGACATCTTATGCGGCCAACGCCCGGATTGCTTTTTCGGATCCATCAGCTACGGTAGGCAGCCAGGTTAGCGTTAATATGGAGATTACCGCAACCGGCGGAAATCTGATGAGCGCGGATGTGATGCTGTCTTATGACTCCAATTTGCTGGAGTTCGTCAGCGGAACCGATGCCTCCGGCGATGCGGGAGCCATCCGTGTGCGGGGGGATGGCGGGACACCGGGGACGGATACCATGCGCTTTTCTCTGACGTTCAATGCCATCGCCGCGGGTACGGCAAAGATTACAGTAAGCAGTCAGGAAATTTATGATACGGATTCCCAGCTGGTAACGGTGGACCGGGAAGGAAGTTCCACTATTACCGTAGGAGCTTTGGCAGATGCCTCAGATGATGCTACTCTGAAATCCCTGCAGGTATCTCCCGGGACCTTGTCGCCTTCCTTTTCTCCGGATGTAGATACCTACTCGGTGACAGTGGGAACAGATGTGGATAAGATTATCGTCAGCGCAGTCTGCAACGATGAGAACGCCACCAACATTGTCAGCGGCAACGAAGGTCTTCAGATGGGTGAAAACCGGGTAACCTGCCAGGTAACGGCCCAGGATGGCGAGACAACGAAAGAATATGTGATTGTGGTGACAAAGGCGGAGGGAGGAGCCAGCACCGCTACACCGATTTTGACCGGAAACGAAGTGAAACTGTCTGCTCCGGCCAAGACCATTACGATACTGGAGCCTGATGAATCCATAACGCTGCCGGAAGGATTTGTGGAGAATCCGGTTGTTATTGATGGGCAGACGGTTACCGGATGGGTATGGGCTTCTGACCCGGATAATCGCTACTGTATCGTTTACGGTATGAATGAAGCGGGTGAAACGGCATTCTACCGCTATGACCTGGATGAAAATGAGAGAACTCTTCAGCGTTATTTTGAGGATCCTGCTGTGGATACGGGAGTATCAACTGCGGAATATGATCAGCTGGCCAGCCAGTACAATAATCTGATTGGCGATTACCGGATGACCCAGATCATTGCGGGAGTGGTGGGAGTAATTGCGGTTCTTCTGCTGATTCTTCTGATTTGGCAGCTGATGAAGCATAAGGAGGAAAAGAACGATTCCAAGCAGCCGCCTTTGGGCAGAAGCAGAAGAAAAGAAGAAGCTTCTCGTGAAAGGGGCGAGGAGGAACTGCCTAGGGCTGAGAGAGGTCCGCGAGGCGCCGGAAAACCACGCCGTTTGGAGGCGGATCAGGCGGTGAGGGAAACAGCTCCCACAGCGGAACCCGAGCCCATGGAGGACAGTCTGGAGGTTTTGGATTTGGATGCAGAGGAGCCGGAGTCCCATCCGGCATCCACAGAGGAAGAAAAACCTCAGAGGAGACCGGCGAGAACCTCCGGAAAACGGCCGGAGCCAGAAGCCCCGCAAAAAGAAAAAGACGAGCAGGAAGATGAGGAGCTGGAGATATTTGATCTTTAATCCTGACGCCTGTGAAAATTGTAAAGCACATATACAAACGGCCTTCGGCAGAATTAAGCTGCCGAAGGCCGTAGTGGTTCAAAGTGCCGGCAAGAGTTCAAAGCGGTTATCGGAAAACCGATCTTGACGAATGAAGGATTATTTGTTATATTTTCTGTAGAACAAATATAACGAGAAAGACGGTGGCAGTATGATTGTAAAAATTGATTTTAACAGCGACGAGGCGATTTATATACAGCTGCGCAACCAGATTATTATGGGGATTGCCACAGACCGCATTCGCGAGGGAGATACTCTGCCCTCTGTACGGCAGATGGCAGAGTATGTGGGAATCAATATGCATACAGTCAATAAGGCCTATTCCGTACTCCGCCAGGAAGGCTTTTTGAAGCTGGACCGGAGAAAGGGAGCGGTGGTATCTCTGGACGTTGACAAATATCAGGCTTTGGAGGAGATGAAGCAGAACCTGGATGTGGTTTTGGCCTGCGGGATCTGTCGGAATATCAGCCGTCAGGAGGTTCACCAGCTTGTGGATTTTATCTACGATGCGTATTTGAACGGCTGCACCGGATGTGAAAAAAATTCAGGAGACGGATCCGAATAATTTTATGAAAGGGAGGATTTCTATGCTGTGCGAGAAATGTGGAATTCGTGAGGCAAATATTAAATATACAGAAATAGTAAACGGTGTTCGGACGGAGCATAATTTCTGCTCCCAATGTGCCAGAGAGATGGATTTGGGACAGTACAGCGCTATTTTGGACGGAGAATTTCCGCTGGGGAAGCTCTTGTCCGGCCTTCTGGGAATTCAGTACGACCAGGAGGAGGCCGGAGAGCGGGTCAGCGTAGCCTGCCCCACCTGCCATACCACCTTTGATGATTTTGTAGAAAACAGCCGTTTTGGCTGCCCGGACTGCTATGGCGTATTCGATTTGTTTATAGGAGATAAAATCAAACAGCTTCAGGGAAGCGAAAGCCATAAGGGAAAGCATCCAAAATTCCAAAGTTGTTCAGAGCGTCAGAGGCAGGAGGAGATTGAAGCGGATCTGGGTAAAATGGATGAAAATGGAAACTTGAAAGAAGATCCGAACGCGGCGGTTTGGGATCAAATTGCCAGATTGAACCTTCAGCTGAAGGAGGCTCTGAAGAAGGAGGATTATGAGCGTGCGGCGCAGTGCCGCGATCAGATCCGGGCATTAAGAAAGGAAGTAGAGGCACATGAGTAAATGGTATGAGGAGACGGAATATTCCGGTTCCAACGTGGTTTACAGCCGGATCCGTCTTTCCCGAAACTGGGATGAACATCCCTTCCCTTCAAGAATGAGCCGGGAGGAACGCCAGAAGGCGGTGGAGGTTCTTGCCAAAGGACTCCGGGACTATGCAGGACAGGATCAGAAAGGCTGGACCTACCGGAATTTTGGACAGATGAGTGATTTGGAGCGTCAGTCTCTGAAGGAACGCAGAATTTTAAATGGAACTGCGGCCAGCCAAAAGGAGCCGGGAGGACTGCTTCTGACCGAGAATGAAAGCAGAAGCATGATTTTGTGCGGCGACGATCATATGCGTCTGCAGCTTTTGGGAAAAGGGCTGAAACTGGATGAACTGTGGCGACAGGCGGACCAGATTGACGACTGGATTAACGAACGGTTCCCGTATGCTTTTGATGATAAATACGGCTATCTGACTGCTTTCCCCACCAATGTGGGAACGGGCCTGCGGGCCTGCGCGGTGCTTCATTTGCCGGCTCTCTCCAGAGTGAAAAAATTTCAGAGCGTGGTTGCAGACATGAGCCGTTTTGGAACCGCCATCCGGGGAATCTGCGGAGAGGAAGGAGATAATTACGGCGGCTTTTACGAGATTTCCAATCAGAGGACCCTGGGACTTTCCGAGAGGGAGATCGTAGAACTGGTGACAAAGGCTGCCCTACAGCTGAACAGTCAGGAAAACAGGGTACGGAAAGCTTCTCTGAATACCCAGAGGAAAGATAAGGAGGACGAGGCATATAAATCCTACGGGGTGTTAAAATATGCCAGAAAGATTACGGAAAAGGATGCCCGGATTTTTCTTTCCATTTTGATGGAGGCGGAGGCCGGCGGTCTGATTCATTTTAAGCGGCCCGTTTCATTTTATCATTTAATTTGGAGCAGTAAACCGGCGAATCTTCGCATAGGAGCGGACCGTCCATTGGATCAGGAGGAACTGGATGAGGCGAGGGCAGTTTTGATTCGGGAAGGACTGCCGGAGATTTCCGCATAATCAGGCCTGTTCTGCTCTATAAACCATTTTTAGTAGGAGGAATATAGTTATGATGGAACGATATACGCCTCAGGCAAAAGAGGCGCTGACGCTGGCGGTAAACGCGGCGGAGGCTTTAAACCACGGCTATGTGGGGACAGAGCATCTGCTGATAGGGCTTCTTAAAGAAGGAGAGGGCGTAGCCGCCAAGGTTCTGGAGGAAAACGGTGTGGAGGTTAACCGGGTAATCGACCTGGTAAGCCAGCTGATTGCCCCCAACCCAACCATTCAGACAACCAGCCGCACCGCCTACACCCCAAGGGCCAGGAGGGTAATTGAAAACAGCTACCGTGAGGCCGTGCGTTTTAAGGCAAATCAGATTGGTACGGAGCATATCCTCATTGCCATTCTGCGGGAAAGCGATTCCGTGGCGGGCCGCCTGCTTAATACCATAGGAATTAACATTCAAAAATTATATCTGGATTTGCTTTCCGCTATGGGGGAGGACGCCCCTGCGGTCCGGGAGGACCTTCAGAGCGGACGGGGCTCAAAAAATACCAACGCTACCCCCACTCTGGACGAGTACAGCCGGAACCTTACCCAGATGGCCAGGGAGGGAAAGCTGGACCCGGTTATTGGCCGGGAGAAGGAAATCCGCCGTCTGATTCAGATTTTGAGCAGGAGAACGAAGAATAATCCCTGCCTGATTGGCGAGCCCGGCGTGGGAAAAACTGCCGTGGTAGAAGGGCTGGCCCAGATGATTGCCTCCGGCGAAGCGCCGGAAACCATTGCGGATAAGCGGGTTATGACCCTGGATTTGTCCGGTATGGTGGCAGGCTCCAAGTACCGGGGCGAGTTTGAGGAGCGGATTAAACGGGTCATCGCGGAGGTGGTGGAATCAGGAGATGTCCTGCTTTTCATCGATGAGATTCATACCATCATCGGCGCCGGGGGGGCGGAAGGTGCTCTGGACGCTTCCAACATTCTCAAACCTTCTCTGGCAAGGGGAGAGCTGCAGTTGATCGGAGCAACCACTGTCAATGAGTACCGCAAATATATTGAAAAAGACGCTGCTCTGGAGCGCCGGTTCCAGCCGGTGATGGTAGATGAGCCTACGGAGGAGGAGTCCGTAGCCATTTTAAAAGGGCTACGCAGCAGGTATGAGGAGCATCACCGGGTAGAAATTACCGATGAGGCCCTGGAGGCGGCGGTGAAACTGTCCAGTCGTTATATCAACGACCGTTTCCTGCCGGACAAGGCTATTGACCTGATTGACGAGGCCTCTTCCCGGGTACGGCTGCTGAACTATACTAAGCCGGAAAAGATCCGGGAGCTGGAAGGCAAAATCAGCCAGCTGGAGGAGGAGAAGGAACAAGCTATTAAAACCGAGTCCTACGAGCGGGCCGGCGAGATTAAGAAAAAGCAGCAGAAGATGCGGGACCGCATTGCCCAGATTGAGAATAAGTGGCAGGAGGAGCGGCTCTCCAAAAAGTTAGTGGTGGGAGAAAATGAAATTGCCCAGGTGGTATCCGGCTGGACTAAGATTCCGGTGCAGAAGCTGGAGGAAGGAGAGTCGGAACGGCTGCGGAATCTGGAAGGAATTCTCCATCAGCGGGTAATCGGCCAGGAGGAGGCGGTTACCGCTGTTTCCAAGGCCATCCGCAGGGGCAGGGTGGGATTAAAGGATCCCAGGCGTCCCATCGGCTCCTTCCTGTTCTTAGGACCAACGGGCGTAGGCAAGACCGAGCTTTCCAAGGCTCTGGCAGAGGCTATGTTCGGAACAGAAGCCTCCCTGATTCGGGTAGATATGTCCGAGTATATGGAAAAGCACAGCGTTTCCAAGATGATTGGCTCCCCGCCAGGATACGTAGGTTATGAGGAGGGGGGGCAGCTCAGTGAAAAAGTACGCAGAAATCCGTATTCTGTCATTCTTTTTGATGAGATTGAGAAGGCCCATCCGGATGTATTCAATATCCTTCTCCAGGTTCTGGACGACGGCCATATTACCGATGCCCAGGGAAGGAAAATCGACTTTAAGAACACGGTAATTATCATGACTTCCAACGCGGGAGCGGAGAACATCATTTCCCCCAAGCGTCTGGGCTTTGGTACCGCAAGCGACGCCAAGGCGGATTATAACTTTATGAAGGACCGGGTGATGGAAGAAGTCCGGCGTCTGTTCAAGCCGGAATTTCTGAACCGAATTGACGAGATTATCGTGTTCCATCAGCTGAACAAGGAAGACATGAAGGGTATTGTGGAGATTATGCTTTCCTCCATTGAGAAACGCACCAGGGAGCAGTTAAACCTTCATCTTTCCGTCAGCGAGGAGGCAAAGGCCTTGCTGATTGAGAAGGGGTACGATGAGAAGTACGGCGCAAGACCCCTGCGGCGTACGATTCAGACCATGCTGGAAGACCAGCTGGCCCAGGAACTGCTGGACGGTCGAATTAAGGCTGGTTGCCGGGTAGAGGCGGGAGCCGGAGCCCAGGGCCTCACCTTTACGGTGCGGGCTGCCAGAACCAGGAAAAAGGCGGAAACCTCAACCGGAAAAGAAACGGCAAAGACCGCGAAACGGGTGAAAAGTTCTGCTGGTCAAGCCGGTTAAATTAGTGTATAATCAGAAGAGACAGTAACTGTCCGGTATCTTCACAGTTACAAGAGACAACTATAGTCAGTACAAAAGCAGGAGGATAAGAAGAATGCCAGTCATTGAAGAGCTGATTCGCATCGAAGAAGACGGTACCATCAGTTTTGGCAACTACCAGCTGGGAGCCAAGGCAAAGAAATCAGATTTTGAATATCAGGGAGATTTGTACAAGGTAAAGACCTACAACGAGATTACCAAGCTGGAGCGCAATGACATGTTCGTCTACGAGTCGGTTCCCGGTACTACTGCGGAGCATTTTAAGGTGACGGACGAGGAAGTGGAGTTTCTGGTAGAGGGCAGCAAGGACGCCCAGATTACCGTGCAGCTGGAGGACGATACGGAATATGAGGTATACGTAGATGGCTCCGCGGTAGGCAGCATGAAAACAAATATGAGCGGTAAGCTGAGCGTCAGCGTGGAGCTGGAGGAAGGCAAAGGAGTCCGCGTGCTGGCGGTAAAGCGCCAGGGATAAAGGAGAGAAGCCGGGATTTCGATTCCGGCTTTTTCCGTCCGTATGAACGATGGCAACAGGAGGAAAGTAAGATGGCTAAGGCGAGAACAACAGCCTTTTTTTGCAGCGAGTGCGGGTATGAGTCCAGCAAGTGGACCGGCCAGTGTCCGGCCTGCAAGGCGTGGAATACGATGGTGGAGGAGCCGGTGGCAAGACCCGCAAAGGCGGGAGAGAAAAACGCCGGGGCCTTTCGCGTTTCCTTTGGCGGGGCGGGAGGATTAAAGCCTTCCCTGCTGTCGGAGATTGACGTCAAGGAGGAGGACCGGCTTTCCACCGGCTTTCAGGAGCTGGACCGGGTGCTGGGAGATGGAATTGTGGCCGGCTCGCTGGTCCTGGTAGGAGGAGACCCGGGCATCGGAAAATCTACCCTGCTTCTGCAGATGTGCCGCCACTTGGCCGCTGAGGGCCATTCCGTTCTTTATATATCCGGAGAAGAGTCCTTAAAGCAGATTAAAATGAGGGCCAACCGGATTGGAACGGTCCAGGGCAATCTGCGTTTCCTGTGCGAGACCAATCTGGACCGGATTCAAGGCGTGATTGAGAAGGAAAAGCCGGAGATCGTCATTATCGACTCCATTCAGACCATGTACCGGGAAGCCGTATCCTCCGCTCCCGGAAGCGTCAGCCAGGTAAGGGAATCTACCGGACTTCTGATGGAGATTGCTAAAACCGGCGGCATCGCGGTGTTTGTGGTAGGTCATGTGACCAAGGAGGGCGTGGTGGCAGGCCCCAGAGTGCTGGAGCATATGGTGGACACGGTGCTCTACTTTGAGGGGGACCGAAACGCTTCCTACCGGATTCTCCGCAGCGTGAAGAACCGTTTTGGCTCCACCAATGAAATCGGAGTCTTTGAAATGAGGGAGGAGGGCCTTGCGGAGGTGGAAAATCCATCCGAATTTATGCTGGAGGGGCGGCCCGAGGACGCTTCCGGCGCAGTGGTTGCCTGCTCCATGGAGGGAACCCGGCCCATTTTGCTGGAGGTCCAGGCGCTGGTGACGGAAACCAACTTCGGACTTCCCAGAAGGACTGCCGCCGGAACGGACTACAACCGGGTCAACCTGCTGATGGCGGTGCTGGAGAAGCGATGTCATTATGAGATGGGAAGAATGGACGCCTATGTGAATATCGCGGGAGGCATAAGGATGAACGAGCCAGCCCTGGATTTGGCCATCGTGATGGCCCTGATTTCCAGCTACAAGGACCGCCCTGTCAATCCCAAGCTTCTGATTTTCGGTGAGGTGGGACTTTCCGGCGAGGTGCGGGCGGTTTCTGAGGCGGAGAAGCGGGTTCACGAGGCTGCCAAGATGGGCTTTCATGCCTGTATTTTGCCGAAAGTATGCGCCGATAAAATGAAGCCGGTGGCCGGCATGACCCTTTACGGGGTCAGCAGCGTGCGGGAGGCCATTGGGATGCTGTGAATTTAATGGGATTTCTGAACAGAAGAAAAGCTGCCCATCTCCGGATGGAGAAGCGGGCAGCTTTTCTTAATCGTAATATTGAAAAATAAAAAACTGCATTCCTACTAAAAGAAACACAGCATCCACATAGATAAAACAGGGGATGAGGGGCTCGAACCCCCATCGACGGTTTTGGAGACCGGTGCTCTACCATTGAACTAATCCCCTTTGAAGCGGTCATTTCTGAACGCCAGATTATAATATCACAGGTTTCCGACAATGTCAACCGGATTTTTACATTTTTTTGTGAATTAGATTCTTTACATTATTCTTAGATATCTTTACTGTTTTGAAAATAGACTTCCTTTTGAACAGGTCTTAGAGTACACTGAGAGTATCAGAACATGCAGGCATTATACGGATTGTGAGAAGGTGGGTGTATGAAAAGGATGAGATGCTGGAGCTGGACAGCCGCCCTCTGGCTGGCTGCCGGAAGCCTTTTAATGGGCGGTTGCGGAGCGGATGAAAATCCTGCACAGGAGGGGACCGGCGGTGCAGGGCAGATGATTGAGGCGGATACCGCCGTTTCCCAGGAGGAAACTGAGATTCGGCAGAACATGGAAGAAGCTGCGATTTCATTTCCGTGGGTGATGGTTGTCTCCGGAGAGGAGATGTTTATTCCTGTCGAACATATTAATTATACAGAATCCACTGTGGTGGACGATGAAGGGAACGAGCAGACCGTAAGTGATTACAGCGGCTATTTTCAGCCGGAGGACATAACGGGTATGCCGAGAGTACCCTATCAGCCGGGGATTGCGATACGGACAGAGAAAACGCCTATATCCTGTGCCTATGAGCGGTTTGCTGTGGATGGCACAAGTCTGGGGGAGCGGACAACGGTGGAAGGGACGGCGGATATTGTTCTTCCGGAACCGGCTGAGGACTATCTGGTGGAGCTGCGTTTCTCCTTTGGAGGAGAGGGAAATTTTGCCGGATACCAGTATTTTTTCCGGGTGACTGCTCAGAGTCCTACACCAATCCTGAAAATCACCAGCGAAACCGGGCCTGAAAAAACAGAGATGACTGCCAGCAAAGGAGCGGGGGCATTCCCTGCGCTTACCATGGAGGAGAATATCTGCTATTTGCCGCTGGGTAGCCGCCTGAATCTTTCTTTTTCAGAAGATATCCCTCTGAAAGAGATTACGATGTACGAAATGGGACTTACAGATTCCAGAGAAAATTTTCTGGACCGGGCAGAGGATTTGAAGGGTGGAACAGTACTGCAGTCGGAGTCTCCATCTTTTGAACTGGGAACAAACATAGCGGCCGCGAAGCGGGGATTCCTCTTTGAGTGCAGCTTTGCAGACGGAAGGGAGGAGTTTTACAGCGCCGCGATACAGACCGATGAGGCCCCCGGACAGGAAACGGACAAAGAATGGCGGACTGACGAAACAGACAGCGCAGCAGGCCAGATTCCCCAGATACCGGAACAGATGACAGAGTTTGCGGGACTGCCGGAATCTATGGATTACGAAGATGTGACGGCGGGGCTTGCGAAAATGCCTGAGGGCGAGGAAGATGTGTTTGCGGGAAGCCCGGGAAAATTCTATACAGTCCGCACAGAAAAATTTGAATATTTCTATTTTCAGTATGAGGGCAGGGAAGAACTGGAACGTACCAATTATGCGGTTGTCGGGGAAGATGTGAAATTAAACTGCGGAATTCATGTGGGTATGACGGCGGATGAGGCTGGAAATATCATTCCAGGTCTGTACCGCATGTCTTTCCGGGAAGAGGAAGCTTATGAATGGAATACGAACTCCTATCCGGACGGCTGGTGTGAGCAGTTTGCCGCGGTCCTGATCGCCGAAGTCCTGTATGGCGGCCCTATGCCTAAATATGCAGGTTTTATGCTGGATGACCAGGATGTGATACGGGCTATTACCTTTGAGTTTCCTACGGCAGGGTAAGGCTTTGAGGCATCCATCTTTGGATCCGTCAGATATCTGACGGCTGTACTGGCTGTCTGCTGGCGCGATGCCCAGTATTGCCCCACTTCCAATTTTATGCTAAAATGTTCGTAACAGTTCAGGACGCATTCTGAACTGTTACGAATGTTTTTTTATAACCAAAACGGGGAGAGGAGCAAAATAATGGAATTAATGCTGATTGTTGTTCAGGAGCAGGACGAGAAAGCCTTGTCCTCTGCTTTTATCCGCAATAAAATTCAGGCAACGAAAATTCATGCCGAGGGGTTGGTATCTAACCGGAAGCTGGGCGTTTTTCTGGTCTGCACCGACCGGAGAGATGATGTTTTGAAAATGGTAGAAGCCAACTGCAGGGAGCGGACCATTGAAACGGAAACCAGTGAATACAACGGAAGAATTTTTGTAGATGTTCAAAGAAAAATTGTCATAGGCGGAGCTACGGTATTCCTGATGGGAGAAGCGCAGTTAAAGAAAATCAAAGGCGCCCAGGGAGGAACAAATGAATAAGAAAGAAATCAGTGAAATCAAGAAGCTGTTTACCCCTGCAGGCTGCGCCATTACCAGAATCTGCGGCTGCTACGTGGATGCGGACAAAAATAAAAGAACGGAACTAAAGGAGGCGTTTCTCTCCCTTCCGGAGGAGGAGGCCTTTAAGTATTTTACGATTTTTAAAAAGACCATGTCCGGCACATTGGGAAAAAACCTTATTAATATGGAGTTTCCATTGTCGGCGGAAAGCGAGGGAGGGACCCAGGAGTTTCTGCTGCGCCTGCGGGACAGCGGATTGAAGGACGAAAGTCTTTTGGAGGAATTTTACGATAAGGTAATAGAAAACTACGATTACGGGGAAAACTACTATATCATTCTGATTCACTGCGCTTACGATATCCCTGCCAAGGCCTCCGACGGGGCGGAGATGTTCGACGCCTCCGATTATGTGTATGAATTTGTTCTGTGCAGCATCTGCCCTGTCAAACTGTCCAAAGAGGGGTTGTGCTACAATTCCGTTACCAATGCTATTGAGAACCGCATTCGGGACTGGCTGGTGGAAGCGCCGGCTTTGGGCTTCCTTTTCCCGGCCTTTAATGACCGGAATACGGATATCCACAGTCTTCTCTATTATTCGAAAAATGGAGAGGAGCTGAAGGAGCAGCTGATCGATCAGCTGCTGGGCTGCAGAATTCCTATGTCCGCCAAGACCCAGAAAGAGGCTTTTCAGACCATTGTGGAGGAAACCCTGGGGGAAAACTGCGATTTTGAAGCGGTGATGAGCATCCATGAGTCCTTAAATGAGATGCTGGAGGAAGGGGCCGACGGACCAGAACCTGTAACCCTGGACAAACGCCAGGTAAAGCAGCTACTGGAGGAAAATGGGGCGGATCCGGAGCAGCTTTTGGAGCTGGAAAACCGTTATCCCAGAGATGAAAAAAGCCGGGAGGAAAGCTTTCTGGCCTCCAATGTGGCGGCCTCCCGAAATCTGGAAATTAAGACGCCGGACGTCAGTATCCGGGTATCACCGGAAAAGGCGGCTCTGGTGGAAACACGGCTGATTGACGGACGCTGCTGTATTGTGATTGAAGCAGGAGAGCATGTGGAGATCAACGGAATCGCCGTTCGGCCCCTGTCCGCCGAACAGCTGAGGCAGCTTCAGCAGAAATAGAAATTTTGATTGCGGGCAGGAATATAAGGGATAGAAGAAGGAACGTTATTATGGACTTATACCGCATTATCCTTGTAGACGACGAGGAAGAGGTAAGAACAAGCATAATCAAGAAAATCGACTGGAAATCAGCTGGTTTTCAGGTGGTGGGAGATGCGGAAAACGGGCAGGACGCCTTAGAAAAGATTGAGCAGCTGGAGCCGGATGTGGTGATGACGGATATCCGGATGCCCTACATGGACGGATTGACCCTGATTGAAAAAATTCGCCAGAAGTATCCTTCCATGAAGATTCTGATTTTTTCCGGATTTGACGATTTTGAGTACGCCAAGCAGGCCATCAAACTGAATGTGACGGAATATATTTTAAAACCGGTAAATGTGGAGGAACTGACGGAGATACTGGAGCGGGTCAAGGCAAACCTGGACGATGAGATTGAACAGCGCCGGAATGTGGACAGGCTCAGAGAACGGTATCAGAACAGCCTGCCGATTTTAAAAGAACTGTTCTTAAACGATTTGGCCAGAGGGAATGTTCCTCCGGGCCAGGAGGAGGCCAGACTTAAGGAGTACGGGGTGGATATTCTTGGCGCGAAGCAGTGGCTGGCAGCAGTGGTTAGCGTGGAGCAGGAGGAGCAGACAGAGGAGCGGGTTCTTTCCCAGCACCAGGAATTGATTCCTTTTTCTGTCCGTCAGCTGATAGAGGATCATTTGAAAGAAGCTTATCGATTTGTGCTTTTTAATTCTACAGCAGGACTTACCCTGGTGGCGGCACTGGACGAAGAGGAGAAGGGGACGGGAATCATTGACCAGCTGGAGGATATCTGTAAAGAATGCAGGAAAATTCTGGAAGTTACGGTTACCATTGGAGTAGGTCACCGCTGCAGCGACCTGGGACACCTCTCTGTCTCCTGCCAGTCCGCTGTGGACGCTTTGGGCTACAAGGCTATTGTAGGAGCGGGAAAGACCATTTACATCAACGATGTGGAGCCTGTGGGACGGGGACGGCTGCAGATGGATGTAAAGGACGAGTCAGAACTGATTAACGCGGTGAAATTTGGACCAAAGGATAAAATCCGTTCGGTGGTTCACGGCCTGGTGGACCGGATGGAGGAAGCGAAGGTTCATTTGCGCCAGTATCAGCTGTTTATGCTCTCCATCAGCAACTGTCTGCTGCAGATGATGCAGCAGTACGACCTGGATCCGGGGGACCTTTTAAGCACCCAGAAGCATTATTCTGAGATCCTCTCCTTTACTCTTCACCGGGACGAGTTTGAGGAGTGGATTATAGAGACTGCCTGTCAGATGAACGAGATGATGAACCAGGAGAGAGATAACACTACCCGGAGGGTAATCCTGGAAGCTAAGCGCTATATTCAGGAAAATTATCAGAACCCGGAGCTTTCGGTAGAGATGCTCTGCCGGGAATTCCATATGAGTCCTGCTTATTTTTCAACGGTGTTTAAGAGGGAAACAGGGCAGAGCTATGTGGGGTATCTGACGGACGTGCGCCTGGCAAAGGCGGTGGAACTGTTGGAAACTACGGACGACAAGACCTATGTGATTGCCGAGAAAGTGGGATACCAGGAACAGAACTATTTCAGCTATGTATTTAAGAAGCGCTTCGGCGTATCGCCTACCAAATACCGCGGCGCCAAGTAAGCAGACAGAATTTGGGGGAAATCCATGGAGAATCCGGAGAAAAAAGGACTGCTTAAGTGTATGAGCATCCGGTCTACCATTTACATCTATTTTACGGTCAGCGCCCTTGCCGCTATTCTTCTGATCGGCCTGTCCCTTTACGGACGGTTTTCCGGGCAGCTGACCGCCACCATCAGTCAGGAGAACCAGGCTATGCTCAGCCAGGTAAACCGCTCGGTGGATTCTTATCTTCAGACCATTATGAAGCTTTCCGATTCCTTGTACTATGGGGTCATCAAGAATGCGGATTTATCCGATGAATCTGTCAGCAGCGATTTTACCCTTCTTTATGATAACAATAAGGACTGCATTGCCAACATCGCTCTTCTCTCCAAGGAAGGGGAGCTTCTGGCCGCGGTTCCTGCTGCCCGGCTGAAAACCGGCCTGGATGTTACAAAGGAACCCTGGTTTCAGACGACCCTGGAACGGACGGACAATCTGTATTTTACTACCCCCCACGTGCAGTACATATTTGACAACAGCGAGAATCAGTACCGTTGGGTTATCACCTTTACCCGCTCGGTAGAGATCACCTCCGGTACCTCCACGGAACAGGGAATCCTTCTTTTGGATATCAGTTATACCAGCTTTCAGCAGCTTCTGGATAATATTACACTGGGAAATCAGGGATATATTTACATGGTCAGCGGCGGAGGAGAGCTGATTTATCATCCGAAAATGCAGCTGATTGATGTGGGACTGGCAGATGAAAATTACGAGAAGGCTGCCGCGCGCCGGGATGGAAATTATGAAGAGATCTACGAAGGGGAACGGCGGAATATTACGGTAAAATCCGTGGGTTATACGGGATGGAAGCTGGTGGGAGTGATGCCGGAGGCAAACATTTCCCTGAATGTCCTGAAAACCCAGCTTTTTATTGTCTTTGTAGTTGCCTTTTTCCTCTTTGTACTCATGGTTATCAATGCCTATATTTCCTCCAGGATTACAGGTCCCATTAAGCGGCTGGAAAAATCCGTCAATGCCCTGGAGGCGGGAAAACTGGATACGGAGATTTATATTGGAGGTTCCTATGAAATCCGCCATCTGGGACGCTCCATCCGGGATATGGCAGGGCAGATTCAAGTGTTGATGAACGATATCGTAGCGGAACACGAGTCCAAGCGAAAGAGCGAGTTTGACACCCTTCAGTCCCAGATCAACCCTCATTTTCTCTATAACACCCTGGATATTATTGTGTGGATGATTGAAAATGAGCAGAAGGCGGAGGCAGTGAAGGTGGTAACGGCCCTGGCCCGGTTCTTCCGCATCAGCCTCAGCAAAGGGCGCAGCATCATTCCCGTGAAGGATGAGCTGGAGCATGTCCGCAACTATCTGATGATACAGCAAATGCGCTTTAAAAATAAATTTACTTATCAGATTGAATCGGAGCCGGAGACTCTGAACCTGGCCAGCTTAAAGCTGATGCTCCAGCCTCTGGTGGAAAACGCGATCTACCACGGAATGGAGTTTATGGATGGAGATGGAGAAATCCTGGTGCGGGCTTTTCTGGAAGAAGGGGAGCTGATTTTTACGATTTCCGACAATGGTCTGGGAATGACCGAAGAGCAGGTAAACGGACTGTTGAAGGAGAATACGGTCCATGCCTCCTCCAAACGGGGATCCGGTATCGGCGTGAAGAATGTAAATGAAAGAATCCGGCTGTATTTCGGAGAGCAGTATGGACTTTCCATTGAGTCCGAGCCTGATGAGGGAACAACCATCTGGATCCATCTGCCCGCTATTCCGTACGCGGAGATTTTGGAGAAGGAGAAGAAATGATTACCAGGAAAGAAAAATTATTGTGGCTGGGTTATGGAATTATACTGGTGCTCCTGTTTCTGCTCTCCTCCACGGATTTGATTATTAAAGAGGAAAAACGGGAGATTTATCCCATTTCCGTGATCGTGGAAGATACCAGCGACATCAATTACGTAAATTTCCGCAAGGGTATGGAGCAGGCGGCGATTGAGCGGAACGCGGATATCAGCTTTATTACTCTTTATGAGGCGGGAAGCGCCAGTCAGCAGCAGGAATTGATTGCCCGGGAACAGCAGGCAGGGGCCAGCGCTCTGATAGTCGCTCCGGCCCAGGGGGGAGAAATACCGGAGGATCTGAGCAGGCTGGCGGACATCCCTGTGGTTATGGTATGGACCGGACAGGAGCCGGAGCAGGCAGAGGCACTGGTTACGACGGATTTTGCTCAGATGGGGCGGGATATGGCCGGACAGATTGCGCAGTCTTATGATCGGGATATTCCGGTGTATCTCATTGGGCGGACCTTGAAGCATGAGGGGACGGAAAGCTTTGAAAGGACGCTGGAGGAGGAGCTGGAGAGCAGAGGATTTACGATATGTCTCTCTCTTGAGGAGGATGGAAATACATACCGTACGGTTTTAGAACAGGCTATTTCTCAGGAACCCAAAGGCGCGGTTATTGTGGGTCTGGATCCGGACAGCCTTAGAGAAGCTGCCTCCGTGCTGAAATCCGATGAGAAGCTGCGTTCCTATGTAAGGGGACTTTATGGAAGAGGGAGCGCCCAGGAGATTCTGGAAGCCCTGGACCGGGGAATCATCCGTGGAATCTGCGCGACAGACGAGTTCAGCGCAGGATATTTAAGTGTCTGCAGGGCGGTAGAGGCTGTATCCGGACAGAGACCCCAAAAGAGGACGGTGCTGGATCACTATTATATTGAAAAAAAGGATCTGAGGCGCCCCAAATATGAAACAATGCTCTATCCCATTGAATGATAAAGGAGAAGAAAGGTGAAGATGAAAAACCGAAGCAGGCTCGCTATGACGGCTGCCCTCTGCATATGCGCGGGAATTCTGGCGGGGGGCTGTCAGAGGCATGAAGAAGAGGGGACGCCATCTGTCCGGATCGGCATAGGACTGTACCGGGGAGATGATACCTTTATCAACAATATACGACAGGAGTTGGAAAACTGCGCGAAAGCCTATGAACAGGAGACAGGAATCAAAGTTCATCTGGACATTCAGGACGCGAAAGGGAGTCAGTATACCCAGAATAATCAGGTGGAACGCTTTATTTCCCTGGAATGCGACGCTCTCTGCATTAACCTGGTGGACCGGACCGCTGCCTCCAGTATTATTGATAAAGCTATGGGAGCCGACGTTCCGGTGGTGTTTTTCAACCGCCAGCCAGCCGAGGAGGATTTAAACCGCTGGGACAGACTGTACTATGTGGCTGCCTCCGCTAAGGAATCAGCAGTTCTTCAGGGCAATATTGTGGCAGATCAGTACCGCCAAGATCCCTTTGGTCTGGATACGGATGGGGACGGAGTAGTGAGCTATGTGCTTCTGGAAGGGGAGAGCAGCCACCAGGATGCTTTGATTCGTACTGAGTGGTCGGTTCAGACCCTGAGAGACGCCGGAGTGCCGATTGAGAAGATTACCGGAGGCATCGCCAACTGGGAGCGAAGCCAGGCTTCCGCTCTGATGGAGCAGTGGCTTATGGAATATCCGGATACAATTGAACTGGTAATTTCCAACAACGATGATATGGCTCTGGGAGCTATCGACGCTATGGAGCGCGCCGGGGTGACCGGGATCCAGGTGGTTGGCATTGACGGGACCACCCCGGGGCTTAAAGCTGTGGAAGACGGAAAGATGATGGGGACTGTTTCCAGCGATAAGAAGGCCTACGCTGCCGCAGTGTTCAACATTGCGATGGATCAGGTCCTTGGAAAAAACGTGGAAGAGGATTTTGAATTGGTCGATAGTAAATATTACCTATCTCCCCAGCACATCGTGACAAAAAATTGACAAAAACGCAAAAGAATAAAGAAAATTATAGAAAAACGAAGAAAATCTTATGGAAAATATGTGCAAAAAACGCTATAATAAATTTGTCGGTAGTCAAAAATGATTCAAACCGACGGAAACCAAATCTTATAACTATTTGGAAAGGGAGGAAACAAAATCATGAGAATGATGAAAAAGGTTACGGCAGTTGCTCTTGCATCCTGCATGGCAGTATCATTAGCAGCCTGCGGCAGCAGCAGCTCCGGCACAACCACCGCAGCAGCAGAGGGAGATGCTACCGAGGCAGCTGGTAACGAGGCAGCAGAGGGAGAAGCCACTGAGGCAGCAGAGGAGGCTGCAGGCGGAGAGGTAGCCAATAAGGACAAGCCTCTGGTATGGTTTAACCGTCAGCCTTCCAACAGCTCCACCGGCGAGCTGGATATGACAGCATTAAACTTCAACGAGAACACCTATTATGTAGGATTCGATGCCAACCAGGGTGCTGAGCTTCAGGGAACCATGGTTAAGGATTACATCGAGGCCAACATTGACACCATCGACCGCAACGGCGACGGCATCATCGGATACGTTCTGGCAATCGGCGATATCGGTCACAACGACTCCATCGCTCGTACCAGAGGCGTTCGTAACGCTCTGGGAACCGCAGTAGAGGCGAACGGTGCTACCGACAGCACCCCCGTAGGAACCAACACCGACGGAAGCGCTACGGTTGTTCAGGACGGAACCCTTGAGGTAAACGGAACCACCTACACCGTTCGTGAGCTGGCTTCTCAGGAGATGAAGAACTCCGCTGGAGCTACCTGGGATGCAGCTACCGCAGGAAACGCCATCAATACCTGGTCCGCTTCCTTCGGCGATTCCATCGACGTAGTAGTTTCCAACAACGACGGCATGGGCATGTCCATGTTCAACGCCTGGTCTAAGGACAACGGCGTTCCCACCTTCGGTTACGATGCAAACAGCGACGCTGTAGCAGCAATCGCAGAGGGCTACGGCGGAACCATCAGCCAGCATGCGGACGTTCAGGCTTACCTGACCCTGCGTGTTCTGAGAAACGCTCTGGACGGCGTTGACATCAACACCGGTATCAGCACCGCTGACGATGCAGGCAATGTTCTTTCCGAGAGTGAGTATGTATACAACGAGGAAGAGCGTTCCTTCTACGCTTTGAACGTAGCGGTTACCGCTGACAACTATGAGGATTATCTGGATTCTACTGTTACATTTGCGGCAGTTTCCAATCAGCTGGATGCAGAGGCTCATCCCACCAAGAACGTATGGCTGAACATTTATAATGCAGCTGATAACTTCCTGAGCGCTACCTATCAGCCCCTGCTTCAGAAGTATGATGATCTTCTGAACCTGAATGTTGAGTACATCGGCGGCGACGGCCAGACCGAGTCCAACATCACCAACCGTCTGGGCAACCCCAGCCAGTATGACGCATTTGCCATCAACATGGTAAAGACCGACAACGCGGCTGCTTACACCGGCTTACTGAGCCAGTAATTAAAACTGAAATTAAAGGTTTAAGGTACGGCAGGCATTAGGGAGAAGCAATTCTCCCTAATGTATTATTCAAGAAACTTATTAATCTGCAAACACAGGAGTAATTGAGAATGGTAGATAAGAAAGATGATATCGTCTTATCAATACGCGGTATGAGCAAGTCCTTTGGCCGTAACCGGGTACTGGATCACATCAATCTGGATGTGAAACGGGGAACAGTTATGGGACTGATGGGAGAGAACGGAGCCGGTAAGTCCACCATGATGAAGTGTCTGTTCGGAACCTATCAGAAAGATGAGGGAAAGATCTTCCTGAACGGCAAGGAAATCAGCTTTTCCGGCCCCAAGGATGCCCTGGAAAACGGGATTGCCATGGTTCATCAGGAGCTGAATCAGTGTCTGGAGCGGAATGTAATCGACAATCTGTTCCTGGGGCGGTATCCGGTGAACTCTGCCGGAGTAGTTGATGAGGGCAGAATGAAAAAGAAAGCTTCCGAGCTTTTCCGAAAGCTTGGAATGACAGTAAACCTGACGCAGCCTATGAGAAATATGTCTGTTTCCCAGCGCCAGATGTGTGAGATTGCTAAGGCTATGTCCTACAATTCCAAGGTGATTGTGCTGGATGAGCCTACTTCCTCCCTGACGGTGCAGGAGGTTGACAAGCTCTTCGAGATGATGCGGATGCTGAAGGAGCAGGGTATTTCACTGATTTACATATCTCATAAGATGGATGAGATTTTCGAAATTTGTGACGAGATTTCCGTTCTTCGGGATGGAAAGCTGGTTATGACCAAGCCCTCCAAAGAAACCAATATGAACGAGTTGATCGCGGCCATGGTTGGACGTTCGCTGGAGAGCCGTTTCCCGCCGGTAGACAATACGCCGGGAGAACCCATTCTCTCCGTACAGCATCTGTCTACTAAATTTGAACCCCATTTGCAGGATATTACATTTGATGTACGTGAGGGTGAGATTTTCGGCCTTTATGGACTGGTAGGCGCAGGACGTACCGAGCTTTTGGAAACCATATTCGGTGTCCGGACAAGAGCAGCGGGCCGTGTGTATTTCAGAGGGCGGCTGATGAATTTCAACAGCGCTAAGGAGGCCATTGAACACGGATTTGCCATGATCACTGAGGAACGTAAGGCCAACGGCCTGTTCTTAAAGAGCGATCTGACTTTTAATACCACCATTGCAAACCTGGATCAGTACAAATCCGGCATTGCCCTGTCCGATGCAAAGATGATTAAGGCTACGGCTAATGAGATCAAGGTTATGCATACGAAGTGTATGGGACCGGATGACATGATTTCCAGCCTCTCCGGCGGAAATCAGCAGAAGGTGATCTTCGGCAAGTGGCTGGAGCGCAGGCCCCAGGTATTCATGATGGATGAGCCCACCCGAGGCATCGATGTAGGCGCCAAATATGAGATTTATGAGCTGATCATCAATATGGCGAAGCAGGGAAAGACCATTATCGTGGTTTCCTCCGAGATGCCGGAGATCCTGGGAATCACCAACCGGATCGGCGTTATGTCCAACGGACATCTTTCCGGAATTGTGAACACGAAGGAAACAAATCAGGAAGAGCTTTTAAGGCTTAGTGCAAAATACCTATAATGGGGGAAAGTTGATATGGCAAATCAAAATGCGAAGATTCTTACGGCTGAGCAGGAAGCGAAGCTTCGTCAGCCTATTGATGAGTATGTCGGGAAAATTCAGGATAAACTGGATGCGCTGCGCGTGGATGGAACCGACAAAGTTGTAGAGCTGTTAAACGACATTGACAGTTTAAAGAAGGACCACATTTATACCCAGCAGGAAAAGGATGCCAGGATGAAACAGCTGCAGGCTGACCTGGAAAAAGCGAAGGCGGTAGAAGCTAAGAATAAGGACGAAGTGGCTAAGCTGGTTGCGGAAGCGGAAGGGTATATTAAGGCCCACTATGATCAGGAATATTATCAGGCGGTAGCCGCCAGCTGTGTGGAAGAAAAGGCTGAGGCACAGAAGAAGTACCAGGCCGCGGTGGCGGAGCTTGAGAAAGAGCATCAGCAGACGGTTTCCAAGCTGACAGACCAGGGCGAGATCAAGGACGAAAAGTATGTTCACAAAAATCGTCTTTTCGATGCCAAGATGCAGCTGGAAAAGGATATTCAGGCGGCCAAGGACCGTCAGCATGCGGCTTTCCAGCATAAATATCATATGATTGATATGCTGCGCATGTCCAAATTCTCCTTCAGCGAGAACATGGCTCAGAAGGTGGAAAACTATAAATATACGTTTAACCGCAGGGATTTCCTGCTGAAAAACGGCCTTTATATTGCCATTGTGATTATTTTTATCGCTTTGTGTGCGATTACTCCGGCTGTTAAGGGCGTTCCGCTGCTGACATACAATAACGTGCTGAACATCCTGCAGCAGGCTTCTCCCAGAATGTTCCTGGCGTTAGGCGTTGCGGGCCTGATCCTGCTGGCTGGTACTGACCTGTCCATCGGCCGTATGGTTGGTATGGGCATGGTAACCGCTACAATTATTATGCATCAGGGAATTAACACCGGTTCTGTTTTCGGACATATTTTCGACTTTACAGGACTTCCCATTCCGGCAAGAGTGCTTTTAGCTCTGGTAATGTGTATTATTTTTACCACCTGCTTTACCACTATTGCAGGCTGCTTCACTGCCAGATTCAAGATGCATCCCTTTATTTCAACCATGGCTAACATGTTGATCATCTTTGGATTGACCACATATGCTACAAAGGGCGTATCCTTTGGCGCTATTGAATCTTCAATTTCCAATATGATCATACCGAGAATCGGCGGCTTCCCCACGATCATTCTTTGGGCGGTAGCTGCGGTAGCCATTGTGTGGTTTATCTGGAATAAGACCACTTTCGGCAAGAACTTGTATGCAGTAGGAGGAAATGCTGAGGCAGCTTCTGTTTCCGGTATCTCCGTATTTAAGGTAACGGTAGGAGCCTTCATGCTGGCCGGCATTCTGTATGGCTTCGGCGCATGGCTTGAGTGTATCCGTATGTTTGGATCTGGTTCCGCGGCTTATGGACAAGGCTGGGAGACAGATGCTATTGCGGCCTGCGTAGTAGGCGGTGTATCTTTTACCGGCGGTATCGGTAAGATCTCCGGCGTAGTAGTCGGCGTTCTGATTTTTACCGCTCTGACCTACTCCCTGACCATTCTTGGTATTGATACAAACCTGCAGTTCATCTTCTCCGGTATCATTATTCTGGTAGCGGTAACTCTTGACTGCTTGAAGTACGTTCAGAAAAAGTAATAAGCGAATTTCACGGCTGCCTGGTAAATCCCCGGGCAGCCTGTTTTAACATAGGAATATGAGTACTCAGCGCCGGCCAATTGTATGGACTATGGCGTATTTTTTTGCTTGTTGTCTGTAAAAATGGCAAAGTCTGCCATTCAAGGTACGATTTACTAAATTTTTTGATTTTATCTTACAACATTGAAAAATATATAGACAAACAAAAACTTGGTTGATATAATGACTATATTCATTACACAGAAGAGAGGAATTGAGATATGAGCCGGACTACAATGAAGGGTTATGTATATCGTCAATATACACCCGAGGGATTATTTATCGCGGATTATAAATCATCTTTGGAGGCGGCTGCCGGGACAGGTATTTCCAGGAACGCTATTGTCCGGGCCGCTCATGGAGAGAGAAAAACCGGAGGCGGCTTTATTTGGAAGAAGGTTTCGGAGTCGGAGCCCCAGGAGTCCATCGAGGTTTCCGGAGAATCCATTATCGGATATCATGACCTCAGACCAGTGATTCAGATGGATCTTGAGGGGAATGAGATCGGAGAGTTTATTTCTATTGCTCAGGCTTCCCGCGCCCTTGGCATTAGCCGTCGGAGTCTTTCGTGTGCTTTGAACGGCAGCCAGAAAACGGCAGCAGGCTTTAAATGGCGCTTGAAAGAAACAGAGGAAAAGAAAGGACTGGAAGACCAGAAGGAATAAGAACTGTAGAAAATTACATATATTTAGAGTAACAAGACGAGAAAACGGGAGTTTTCATGGAAATATATGTGGTGCAGCAGGGGGACAGCGTAGAGCGGATTTCCAGAGTGCAGAATGTCAGGGCGGAGGAAATCATTTATATAAACCAGCTGGTATATCCTTATACTCTGGCAGTAGGCCAGGCGCTTCTGATCCCGGCTGCTTCCTGGCAGGAAAACGAACGTCTGTTGGCCCATATTTTGGGCTATGCTTATCCATTTATCAGTCCCTGGGTTTTGTCAGAGAGCCTGCCGGACTTGACGGCTATTCATGTGTTTTCCTATGGATTCACAGAAGATGGACAGCTGGTAGAACCCGTGTTGGACGATACATGGATGATTGAGGCCAGCTCGTCTCAGGGAACCAGACCAGTTTTGACCTTTACCTCCATAGGCCCGGACGGAAGATTTCACAGCAGCCTGATTCAGGTTCTGTTAGAGAGCCAAAGCCTCCAGGAAAAGATTTTGTGGCAGCTGGGAGCTGTGATGAAGGATAAGGGCTTTCAGGGGCTGGATATTGATTTTGAGTATATTCCGGCGGAGGAGAAGGAAAACTTCGCCGGTTTTGTAGAACTGGCCCGTCAGGTGATGAATCTGTTCGGCTATCCGGTGTCGGTAGCTCTGGCTCCCAAAACCAGCAGCGACCAGAAGGGCCTTTTATATGAAGGGATGGACTATGGACGTCTGGGTCAGGCAGCCAATCAGGTGATGCTGATGACTTATGAATGGGGCTATACTTATGGACCTCCTATGGCGGTTGCTCCTCTCCGCATGGTGAGGCGGGTGGCGGAATACGCTCTGACGGAAATTCCGGCGGACCGGATTATTCTGGGGGTTCCAAACTATGGTTACGACTGGCCTCTTCCATATGAACGTGGCACTACCAAGGCTAGGACCCTGGGCAATGTGGAGGCGGTTCAACTGGCTGTGTCCAGGGGCGCTTCCATTCAGTTTGATGAGGAGGCTCAGTCCCCGTATTTTCATTACCTCCAGGACGGGGTCCGCCATGAGGTATGGTTCGAGGATGTCAGGAGCTACGAGGCGAAGTTTCGCCTGGTTCAGGAACTGAATCTGAAAGGAGTGGGCTTCTGGCAGATGATGCAGCTGTTCCGCGCAGGGCTTCTGCTGGCTCGGGACCGGTTCCATATTTTGAAGTTTTAAGGTCAGCAGACACCTTTAAGGTCACAGAATACACATAATTTTCGTTAATATTCATAGAAATAGAGGTACAAAAAGGAAAGGAACCAGGCAATTAGGCGGAGGGTTCCTTTTTTGACCCTTCAGGACAGCTTCCAATGTGATGGGAACGTATTTTTTGCTGCTGGCAAATTCAGAAAAATCCTCCAATTTTATCCATGATTTTTGAGGGATAGAGCGTCAGAGTCAGATTTGACAATTAAAAAAAATCGTGCTATATATTTGAAAACGAAACTACAAGGGTCCGGAAAGACCGGTCCCTGAAGTGTCTTTCCGGACCGCCGGAAAGGTTCTAATTTGAAAGGATGTTTTGATTATGAAACAAAAAAGAATTGTGTTGCCATCAGTAGAGGAAGCGAAGAGATTCGTGAAAGAGGCTACGAAGTGTGACTTTGATATTGACGTATTCTATAACCGGGTTGTAATCGACGCAAAGTCCATTCTTGGTGTTTTAAGTCTGGATTTGACCAGAGTGCTGACTGTTCAGTACAATGGAGAGAACCAGGAATTTGAGGAATACCTGGAAAGCCTTTCACCGGAGCACGCTGCAGTGGTTGCCTGAAAATCAGGTTTTAAGTGCTCATGACGGATGAAGCAGCAAATAAAGCGGCGGACTGTGAACATTGGTTTGCAGTCCGCCGCTTTTTAGAGTATACTTAGATGGAACTGGGAACACGGGACAGGACTTTTCAGCCTCCCGATGTCAGGGAAAGGAGGTGTCTCCTCTTGGAACAGACGAAGGTATCCCCGGCTGTCCGTATATCTGTGCGTCAGCTGGTGGAATTTGTGCTGCGGAGCGGAGACCTGGACAACCGGCGTACGCCGGGGGCTCAAAAGGAGGCTATGCATGCAGGAAGCCGTCTCCACAGGAAGATCCAAAAGAAGATGGGGGCCGGATACCAGGCAGAGGTTCCTCTGAAAAAGACGGTACAGGAGGAAGAATTTGCTCTGCTGGTAGAGGGACGGGCAGACGGCATTTTTTCGGAACCGGCAGGGATGGTTATAGATGAAATTAAGTGTGTATACATGAATTTGAATCGTTTGTCAGAAGCTGATCCGATTCACCTGGCGCAGGCAAAATGCTATGCCTATTTATACGGAGACACTCATGGAGCTGACACCATGGGAGTTCAGATTACCTACTGCAGCATAGAGAATGAGGAGATCCGCAGGTTCCGCAGAGATTATTCTATGGAAGAACTGTCGGAATGGTTTGTCGGACTGATTCATGAATATCTGAAATGGGCCCGCTATTTGTACCATCACAAAGAGAGAAGAAATCAGTCTCTGAAAGAACTGATCTTTCCCTATTCTTACAGGAAGGGTCAAAAAGGATTGGCAGCTGCGGTCTACCGCTCCATAGAAAAGGGAGAGAATCTTTTAATTCAGGCACCTACGGGAATTGGAAAAACGTTGTCTGCTATTTTCCCAAGCCTAAAGGCCATGGGGGAGGGAATGGGGGATAAGCTGTTTTATCTGACGGCTAAGACCATCACCCGCAGTGTGGCTCAGGAGGCCTTCCGGATCCTCAGAGAGAAGGAACAGCTGTATTTTTCCACGGTGACTTTAACCGCCAAGGAGAAGTTGTGTATTCTGGATACGCCGGATTGCAATCCGGTCTCATGTCCTGTGGCAAGAGGGCACTTTGACCGGGTTAATGATGCGGTGTTTGAGATAATTCATCAGGAATTTCTGATCACAAGGGAAAAAATTCTGGAATACGCCAGTCGGTTTCATGTTTGTCCTTTTGAGTTTTCCCTGGACATCAGCAGCTGGGTGGACGGGATTATATGCGATTACAATTATGTTTTCGATCCCAATGTGCGTCTGAAGCGGTATTTTTCCGAGGGCAATACGGGGATGGAGTATCTGTTCTTAATAGACGAGGCCCACAACCTGGTGAGCCGCGCCAGGGAGATGTACAGTGCCGCCCTGGTAAAGGAGGACCTTCTTGGGGGTAAGAGGATACTTAAAGGGCAGCCGGACTCGGCAAAGGCTGTTCTGGCCTTAGAGCGCTGCAACCGGCGGCTTCTGGCTTTCAAGAGGGCAGGAGATGAGGAAGGACGCCTCTGCGAAGTCCATGGAACCGAGTACCGGCTGTTAGAGGATGTAAAACTTCTGGCTCTGGATCTTTCCGCCGCCTGTGAGGAACTGGATACCTATTTAAACCAGCATTTGGAGTTTACGGACCGGGATTTGATTTTGAACCTCTATTTTAAAGTGAGGGATTTCCTTTATATACATGAGAAAATGAACGACAGCTGGAGGATTTACTGCAGGCTCAGGGAGGACAGCAGCTTTATGGTTAAGCTGATGTGCATCAATCCGGCTTCCAGCATTCAGGAATGTTTGGATCAGGGGCGCTCCGCCTTGTTTTTCTCTGCCACCCTTCTGCCCATTCGGTATTATAAAGAGTTACTGGCAGGAAATCAGGACGCACCGGCGGTTTATGCGGATTCTCCGTTTCCAAGGGAAAATAAGCTGATTCTGACGGCCCGGGACGTCAGCAGCGCTTACCGGCGCAGAAACAGCCGGGAATATGAGAAGGTGGCCGAATATATTCGAAATATTGTATCCGGCAAAAAGGGAAACTATATGGTTTTTTTCCCCTCCTACCAATATCTGGAGGCAGTGGAACAGGTGTTTTTGGAACAGGAGGAGAAGGGAGAGAGGGCCGGTTTTTGCCGTATGGTTCAGGGAACCAATATGAGCGAGGAGGACCGGGAAAAGTTTCTGGCGGCTTTTGAGGAGGAGCGGAAGTCGTCTATGGCTGCCTTCTGCGTATTAGGAGGAATTTTTTCAGAGGGAATCGATTTAGCGGAAGAAAGGCTGATCGGGGCCATTATCATTGGGACGGGGCTGCCGCAGATGAATCCTGAGCAGGAAATTTTGCGGCAATATTTTGAACTGTCGGAAGGAAATGGGTTTGCCTATGCTTACCAGTATCCCGGCATGAACAAAGTGCTTCAGGCTGCCGGCCGCGTAATCCGGACTGCGACGGACCGGGGAATCATTGCCCTGCTGGACGACCGCTTCCTGAGAGAGGATTATCTGGCGCTCTTTCCAAGAGAGTGGGATCGCTATACGATCGTAGACAGAAGAAATGTAGGAAAGGCGGTGAAGGAATTTTGGCAGCGGTCTGGTGCTGAGGAGGAACCTACAGCATGTCCATAAAATGCCGGGCGGCCTGAGAAATGGGGGTATAGTCGCTGCTGACTACCATCATCTGCCGGGCAGGCAGACGCTCCTCCAGATCCAGTATAAAGAGATCGGGACAGTCCTTAGGGATGCAGAAATCCGGAACAAAGGCGATGCCAAGGCCGATTCGGGCCAGATCGATTAACAGGTCGTTGCTGGAAAGCTCAATTTCCGGAGCTAAATCCAGCTGATGCTGCTGAAATACATGATGGAGAAATTCGCTGGTGGTGCTTCTGCGGTCCAGCATCATAATGGGCCATTTTAAAAGCTGGGCCAGGGTCAGCCGGCGGCCCATCAGAGGAAAAGCCTCAGGATTGGCCACAAATACATCGTGAAACTCATTGATGACCCTGGTGCTCAGATCGCCGGTCAGGGCGGAATTGGGGTAATTTACTACGATAAAATCCACCTCGCCGCTTTCCAGAGATTTCGCGCAGTCGATGGAGGTGTGGTTGGTAACCTTGATGTGAACATTGGGATACTCCTGGTGGAAGCGCTGCAGATAGGGCACCAGGTAATACCGGCAGATGGTATCGCTGGCTCCGATGCGCAGCTGACCGCCTTTCAGGGAGTGGGCTTCCAGCAGCTGGGCCTCTCCCTTGCGAATCAGATTCATGGCGGGCTCCACATGCTTTAAAAGAATTTCCCCTTCCGGAGTCAGCTGAACCTTCTTGGTGCTGCGGATGAAGAGCGGCTGGTCCAGTTTTTTCTCCAGCACCTTGATGGACTGGCTTACGGCAGACTGGGAGATAAACAGCTGCTTGGAAGCCTCGGAAAAGCTGAGGGTAGTGGCAACATGGTAAAACACACGGTAAAGTTCATAATTAATATCCATTATTTTAAGGACTCCTTGTACTAAAGGTGATTAATGGCTATCATAGCATGATTAGCCCTGGAATGCAAAGAAATTTTTTGAAAGGAACGAAACGCAATGGAACATGATTTTTATCAGATGTACTTGGAAGAACTGGAGGCGGTTCCTCCTATGTCACAGGAAGAAAAGAGGGAATTACTTAAACAGACGGCTGCAGGCAGCGAGACGGCAAGAAAACGTCTGGTGGAGGGCAGCCTCAGGGAGATGACCGGTCTGATTGAAGAGTTTCGGGACCAGGAGCTTCCTATGTCGGATTTGATTCAGGAAGCGAATACGGCCCTGATGCTGGCCGCCGTGGAGTACGACGGGGAGCGGGATTGGGATGAACTGTTAAAAGAGCGGGTGCGGGAAGCGGTGAAGTTGGCCCTTGAGGAGCAGTGTCAGGAGCTGGAGATCGAGGAAAATATGGCCGCGAGAGTAAACGTGCTTCAGACCGTGTCCGGCGTGATGGCAAAAGAACTGGGACGAGAGGCCACTTTAGAGGAACTGGCGGAACGGATGAAAATGACTCAGGAGGAAGTAAAAGATTTGATGAAGCTGGCACTGGACGCCCTCACCGTCAGCGGAGAGGGCGCCGTAGCCAAAGAAAACTCATAAAGATGAGTCGTCCTGAACTGTTACAAGATTTAGTGGTAAAGCTTTTTGTGCTCATAGACCGGCTCTGAGGTCAGCTCTACCCCAAGCTTTTGGAATACCTTGATATCCACATCCGACAGCATGACGGAGGTGTGGACCTGGCAGCCGCGAAGCTTGGGGAGCTGATCCAGGGCCTTTTTTGCCACCGGATCCGTTGCGGCGCTCATAGACAGGGCAATGAGCACTTCATCGGTGTGGAGCCTGGGGTTGTGTCCGCCCAGATAGCAGGTCTTCAAGGTTTGGATCGGTTCAATGGCAGATGGAGCGATTAAGTGCTGGTCATGAGGAATATCGCCCAGCACCTTGATGGCGTTGAGCAGCACGGCAGCTGAGGCGCCCAGAAGGTTGCTGGTTTTGCCTGTGACAATGGCGCCGTCGGACAATTCCATAGCAGCGGCAGGGGCGGAGAGCTTTTTGGCCCGCTCCAGGCAGGGAGTAACCACCGGACGCATTTCGGGGGTAATCTTTGCCTGTTTCATAAGAAGCTCAATTTTATATACCTCATCGGAGGCCCCCTCCTCCCTGGCCAGACGGTTCAGGGACTGATAGTAGCGGCGGATGATTTCCTGACAAGAAGCCTCCTGGCACACTTCGTCGTCCACGATACACATGCCGGCCATGTTGACGCCCATATCGGTGGGGGACTTGTAGGGACTCTCTCCATAGATGCCCTCAAAAATCGCATTGAGTACCGGGAAAATATCTACGTCCCGGTTGTAGTTGACTGCGGTTTTCCCATATGCTTCCAGATGGAAGGGGTCAATCATATTGACATCGTTTAAATCCGCAGTAGCCGCCTCATAAGCCAGATTAACCGGATGCTTTAAGGGCAGATTCCAGATAGGAAAGGTCTCAAATTTTGCGTAGCCCGCCTTGATTCCCCGTTTGTTCTCATGATAAAGCTGAGAGAGACAGGTAGCCATCTTGCCGCTTCCGGGGCCTGGGGCGGTTACAATTACCAGCGGGCGGGTGGTTTCGATATAATCGTTTTTTCCGTACCCCTCGTCGCTGACAATCAAGGAAACATTGCTGGGATAGCCTTCGATGGAGTAGTGGCGGTAAACCCGGATTCCCATATGTTCCAGTTTGGATTTAAATTGGTCAGCACTGGCCTGGCCGCTGTACTGGGTGATTACTACACTTCCCACATAAAGCCCCTTGTCCTGGAAAGACTGAATCAGGCGGAGAACATCCACATCATATGTGATGCCCAGATCCTGACGAACTTTATTTTTCTCAATATCCGCCGCGCTGATGGCGATGATGATTTCCGACTGATCCGCCAGCTGCAAAAGCATCCGCAGCTTACTGTCCGGAGCAAACCCCGGGAGAACCCGGGAGGCATGATAGTCGTCGAAAAGCTTGCCGCCGAATTCCAGGTACAGCTTATCGCCGAATGCTTCGATGCGCTGGCGGATGTGCTCTGACTGCATCTTCAGGTATTTTTCATTGTCAAATCCAATTTTCATTTCTTTTGTGGTTCCTCTCTATTAAAATTTAAAATATATTAAAAAGCATAGATAAATTAAGTATATCATATGGGTAGAGGAAATGCCAAGAAGTGATTGCATATTCTTCCATTTTAAGGTAGAATTGTAGTCAGTTAATTTCAAAAAAATGGAGGAAATATCGATGAACGGAATCAATGGGAACGTAATTGTAGGACAGTCCGGCGGTCCTACGGCAGTTATTAACTCCAGTTTGGCGGGTGTTTATAAGACAGCCAGAGACCGGGGCGCCAATCAGGTTTACGGTATGGTTCATGGAATCCAAGGGCTTTTGGAGGAGCGATACGTAGATTTATCCAAGCACATTACATCGGATTTGGATATTGAACTGCTGAAGCGTACTCCCTCAGCTTATTTAGGTTCCTGCCGTTTTAAATTGCCGGAGATCAGCCAGGACCGGGAAATTTATGATAAGATTTTTCAGATTCTGGAAAAGCTGGAAATCGGATATTTCTTCTATATCGGCGGAAATGATTCCATGGATACCATCAAGAAACTATCGGATTATTCACTGTTAAATGGCAGTCCTATTCGCTTTATGGGAGTTCCCAAGACCATTGATAACGATTTGGCGGCTACGGACCACACTCCTGGCTATGGCAGTGCCGCAAAATATATCGGCTCCATTACAAAGGAAGTCATCCGGGACGGTCTGGTTTATGACCAGCAAAGCGTAACTATTTTGGAGATCATGGGACGGAATGCCGGATGGCTGACAGGAGCTGCTGCCTTGGCCAGGTGCGAGGACTGCGAGGGACCGGATATGATTTTTCTGCCGGAGGTAACCTTCGATGTGGATAAATTTATGAATCAGGTAGCCCGGCTGCACGAAAAGAAAAAATCTGTGGTGGTAGCGGTTTCCGAGGGCGTGAAGCTGGCGGACGGACGCTATGTGTGTGAGCTGACCGATGGGATTAATTTTGTAGATGCGTTTGGACACAAACAGTTAACGGGAACAGCCCGCTATCTGGCGGAGAAGATTAACCGGGATGTGGGGTGCAAAACAAGAGCAATTGAGTTTAATACCCTTCAGCGCTGCGCTTCTCACATTGTTTCCAGAGTGGATATCACCGAGGCCTACCAGGTAGGAGGCGCAGCAGTGAAAGAGGCTTTTGAGGGCGAGACGGGAAAAATGGTAATTTTAAAGAGAGTTTCCGATGACCCCTATATCTGCGTGACAGATATCTACGACGTCCACAAGGTAGCAAATATTGAGAAAAAGGTTCCCAGAAACTGGATTAATGAAGAGGGAGATTATGTGACGCCGGAGTTTGTTAATTATGTGCGGCCTCTGATCCAGGCGGAATTGACTCCGATTATGACGGATGGCCTTCCGAGACATCTGTATTATACGGATGTGGAACGGAAGAACGGCTAGAATTGAATTTTGGCATGAGCGTCTGGCAACAGCGACTGAATCTGGCAGGTAGTCCGTGGATTACCTGCCAGATTTATAAGTGAAAGATGAAATTAAAATTAAATTTATTAATTTTACTAATTTATTGAAGCCGGGTATAATCAAAGAAAACAGTATCAGGGCAGAAGTCTGTCCATATGTATCATGCCAGGTAACGATTCGGTAGGTCTGCGCACTTGCTGCGCTGACCGTAAGAAAACGTGGAACAGCAAGCCAAAATCCCATCGCCGCAGGCGATTTTCAATGGATTTTTGCTCGTAAATGTGAAGGTACCGAACAGTTGCCATGCCGAAAAAAATACAGGAGGTTTGAAAATGAGCGTAAGGCGCGTATATGTGGAAAAAAAGGCCGATTATGCGGTAAAAGCCGGAGAGCTGCGGGAGGAGCTGGCGAGCTATCTGGGGATTGAGGGACTAAAAAAAGTTCGGGTACTGATCCGCTACGACATTGAGAATCTTTCCGAAGAGATTTACCGGAAGGCGCTGGTGACTATTTTTTCAGAGCCCCCGGTGGATGAGCTGTACGAGGAGGAATTTCCGAAAAATCCGGGAGACCTGGTGTTCTCCGTGGAATATCTGCCGGGCCAGTTTGATCAGAGGGCGGATTCAGCGGAGCAGTGCGTGAAGCTGTTAAAAGAGGATGAGGAGCCGGTGATCCGTACCGCCGTCACCTATGTCATTACCGCGCCTCTGACCACAGAGCAGGAGGAGGCGATCCGAAACTACTGCGTCAATCCCGTAGACAGCCGTCTGACCGATGAGGAGAAGCCGGAAACCCTTACAGCACAATTTCAGATTCCGGAGGACGTGGGAATCTTTGAGGGCTTCTGCCAGATGGATGAGGAAAAATTGTCTGCGCTGTACCAGTCTCTGAACCTGGCTATGACACTGGCGGACTTCCGGCATATCCGGAATTACTTCCGGAAGGAGGAACACCGGGACCCGACGGTGACGGAAATCCGGGTGTTGGATACCTACTGGTCAGACCACTGCCGCCACACCACCTTCTCCACGGAGTTAAAGAAGGTGGAATTTACCGACGGAAAATACCGGGAGCCCATTGAGGCCACCTATCAGCAGTACCTGAAGGACCGGGCGGAGGTTTACGGGGAGCGGAAGGACAAGTATGTGTGCCTGATGGATTTGGCACTGACTGCCATGAAGAAGCTCCGCATGGAAGGAAAACTTCAGGATTTGGAGGAGTCTGAGGAAATCAATGCCTGCAGCATCGTGGTGCCGGTAACCATCGACGGCAAGGAGGAGGAGTGGCTGGTCAACTTTAAGAATGAGACCCACAACCATCCCACGGAAATCGAGCCCTTCGGCGGCGCGGCTACCTGTCTGGGCGGAGCCATCCGGGACCCCCTGTCCGGGCGGACCTATGTGTATCAGGCCATGCGTGTGACCGGAGCGGCGGATCCCACCAGGCCGTTAAATGAAACTTTGAAGGGAAAGCTTCCCCAGCGGAAGATTGTCACCGGGGCGGCTCAGGGCTACTCCTCCTATGGAAATCAGATTGGCCTGGCAACCGGCTATGTGAGGGAGATTTATCACCCCGGCTACGTGGCGAAGCGGATGGAAATCGGTGCGGTGATGGGCGCTGCCCCCAGAAAAGATGTGGTCCGTTTGAGTTCCGACCCGGGTGATGTGATTATCCTCCTGGGAGGACGGACCGGAAGGGATGGAATCGGCGGAGCTACCGGCTCCTCTAAGGTCCACACCACCCAGTCCATCGAGGTCTGCGGGGCGGAGGTCCAGAAGGGAAATGCTCCCACGGAGCGGAAAATCCAGAGAATGTTCCGCCGGCCGGAGGTAAGCCGCATTATTAAGAAGTGCAACGATTTTGGCGCGGGCGGCGTATCCGTGGCCATCGGAGAGCTGGCGGCAGGCCTGTCCATCGACCTGGATTTGGTTCCCAAGAAATACGCCGGCCTGGACGGAACGGAAATCGCCATTTCCGAGTCCCAGGAGCGGATGGCAGTGGTGGTGGACCCGGCGGATGTGGAGAAATTCCTGGCTTTTGCTGCTGAGGAGAATCTGGAGGCCGTTGCCGTAGCTAAGGTGACGGAGAGCCCCCGTCTGGTGATGCGCTGGAGAGGAAAAACCATTGTGGATATCAGCCGGGCATTTCTGGATACCAACGGCGCTCATCAGGAAACGGACGTGCTTTTGGAGACGCCCGCTGAGGCAAAGCCTTTTGAGGCAGGGGAAATCGGCGATGTGAGGGAGAAATGGCTTCACATGCTGGAGGATTTGAACGTGTGTTCCCAGAAGGGGCTGGTAGAGCGCTTTGACGGCTCCATCGGCGCAGGCTCCGTCTATATGCCCTACGGCGGGCGCTATCAGCTGACGCCCACCCAGTCCATGGTGGCCAAGCTGCCGGTGCTGAAGGGAAAGACGGATACGGTGACCATGATGAGCTACGGCTTCGACCCGGAACTTTCCAGCTGGAGCCCTTACCATGGAGCGGCCTGGGCGGTCATTTCCTCCGTGGCCAAGATTGCGGCAGCGGGTGGAGACTGCGGGAAGATCCGCTTCACTTTCCAGGAGTATTTTAAGAGAATGACAAAAGACGCCTCCCGCTGGGGCCAGCCCTTCGCCGCCCTGCTGGGCGCTTACGCGGCTCAGATGGGACTGGGACTGCCTTCCATCGGAGGAAAGGACAGTATGTCCGGAACCTTTGACGATGAGAGCGGAGAGATTAACGTTCCGCCCACCCTGGTATCCTTCGCGGTGGATGTGGACAGCAGCAGCCATGTGATTACGCCGGAGTTTAAGAAGGCGGGCAGCAAGATTGTGGTTTACCGCGCGCCCAGAGATTCCTGGGATTTGCCGGAATATGGGAAAATCCTGGAGGACTACGGGAAGCTGCGCCAGGATATTCTGAATGGGAAGATTATTTCCGCTTACGCGGTGGAGCGCTTCGGCTGGGCGGAAGCCGTCAGCAAGATGGCTTTCGGCAACAAGCTGGGCGTAAAGATTGAGCATGATGTGGATCCCAGGGATTTCTTCGCTCCCGGCTGGGGCGGCCTGGTGTGCGAGGTGCCGGACGGCATGGTTGGAACGCTGTCCATTACCTACCGGGTCATCGGAGAGGTGACGGAGGACGGCACATTCTCCTACGGCAATGTGAAGATTCCCGTAGAGGAGGCCCTGGAGCACTGGACGAAGACATTGGAATCCGTATTCCCCACAAAGACCGGCCAGGAGAAGATGGGAGAGGAGGCTTCCCTTCCGGAGCAGCTTTACCGCACCGACGCGGTTTACATCTGCGACCACAAGGTGGGGGCCCCCAGAGTATTTATCCCCGTATTCCCCGGTACCAACTGCGAGTACGACAGTACCAAAGCCTTTAAGCGGGCCGGTGCCCTGGTGACCACCCAAGTATTCCGGAACCTGTCCGCCCAGGATATCCGGCAGTCTGCGCAGGAATACTGCCGCGCAATCGAGAAGGCTCAGATTATCATGTTCCCGGGCGGATTTTCAGCAGGAGACGAGCCGGAGGGCTCCGCCAAATTTTTCGCTGCCGTATTCCGCAGCCCGGAGGTGAAGGAGGCCATTCACCGGCTGTTAAATGAGCGGGACGGACTGATGCTTGGCATCTGCAACGGCTTCCAGGCCCTGATTAAGCTGGGACTGGTCCCCTACGGAACCATCACGGAACAGAAGACGGATTCTCCTACCCTGACCATGAATACCATCGGACGCCACGTTTCTAAGATGGTTTACACCAAGGTCGTGACCAACAAGTCCCCCTGGCTGGCAGGGGCCCAGCTTGGCGGCGTGTACTGCAATCCCGCCTCCCACGGAGAAGGTCGGTTTGTGGCGGATGCTTCCTGGCTCCACCGGCTTTTTGCCAACGGACAGGTTGCCACCCAGTATGTGGACGATCTGGGACGGCCCACTATGGACGAATTCTGGAATCCCAACGGCTCCTACATGGCTATCGAGGGCATTACCAGCCCGGACGGACGGATTCTGGGCAAAATGGCCCATTCCGAGCGCCGGGGAGATTCCGTGGCGGTGAATATTTACGGCGAGCAGGACATGAAGATTTTCGAGTCCGGCGTGAAATATTTTGCATAAAGAGGAGTGACAGAACATGTACGCAACAAAGTTTACAAAGGAGGAAGCATTAAAGCTTCTGGAAACCTACAACAAAGAGCCATTTCACATCCTTCACGGCCTGACCGTAGGAGAGGTTTTAAGATGGTATGCCGGAGAACTGGGCTATGGGGACGAGGCGGATTTCTGGGAAATCGCAGGCCTGCTCCATGATATTGATTTTGAACAGTATCCGGAGGAGCACTGCAAAAAGGCGGTGGAACTTCTTAAGGAAGCCGGAGCCGAGGAGGAGCTGATTCATGCCGTGTGCAGCCACGGCTACGGTCTGGCATCGGATGTGGAGCCGGAGCACATGATGGAGAAGGTGCTGTTCGCGGCGGACGAGCTGACGGGACTGATTGGGGCAGCCATCCGCATGCGCCCGTCCAAAAGCGTCATGGATTTGGAGGTTTCCAGCCTGAAGAAGAAGTTTAAGGACAAACGGTTTGCCGCCGGCTGCTCCAGGGATGTCATTCAGAAGGGGGCCGAGATGCTGGGCTGGAGCCTGGAAGAACTGATGGAGAAGACCATCCTCGCCATGCGCTCCTGCGAGGCCCATGTTCAGGAAGAGATGGAGAAAGAATGCCCTTCTGTTTAAACTATTGACAGTGCTGTGAAATTGGAGTATGATTTCCACTTGTAGGCGTCTTTGTAGGTTCCCTTAGGCGCAGGAATGTAAAACGCAACGAAACAGGAGAGAAAGAACATGAAAAAAGTGGTGAAATTCGGCGGCAGCTCCCTTGCCAGCGCCAGACAGTTTAAGAAGGTGGGAGATATCATCCGTGCCGACAAGTCCAGGCGTTATGTGGTTCCCTCAGCTCCCGGGAAACGCAATGATAAGGACGAAAAGGTGACGGACCTTCTCTACCAGTGTTATGACGCGGCATCCAAAGGCGGAGCTTATAAGAAGATTCTGGAAAAGATTAAGAGCCGTTATGAGGATATTATTGAGGGATTGGACCTGAACCTGAATTTAGACCACGAGTTTGGAAAAATAGAGGAAAATTTCATATCCGGAGCAGGCAGGGAGTATGCCGCTTCCAGAGGAGAATATTTAAATGGACTGGTAATGTCTGCCTATCTTGGAATTGAGTTTATCGATGCGGCAGAAGTGATTTTTTTCGATGACCAGGGTAATCTGGATGCTGATTTTACCAACCAGGAACTGTCCGAACGTCTCTCTCACGCAGAGCGGGCGGTGATTCCGGGTTTTTACGGGGCGGACCACAAGGGGAACATCCGCACCTTTTCCAGAGGCGGCTCCGATATCACCGGTTCTCTGGTGGCAAAGGCCATTCACGCCGATATGTATGAGAACTGGACCGACGTATCCGGCTTTCTGGTGGCGGACCCCAGGATTGTGAAGAACCCGGAGGTGATTGAGACCATCACCTACAAGGAACTCAGAGAGCTGGCCTACATGGGCGCCAGCGTACTCCACGAGGACGCCATTTTCCCGGTCAGAAAAGAGGGAATCCCCATCAACATCCGCAATACCAACCGCCCGGAAGACAAGGGAACCCTGATTGTAGAGAGCACCTGCCGCAAGCCCCGTTATACCATTACCGGAATTGCCGGAAAGAAGGGATTTTGCTCCATCAACATTGAGAAGGCTATGATGAATTCCGAGGTTGGGTTTGGAAGGAAGGTATTAAGCGTATTTGAGGATTACGGTATTTCCTTTGAACATATGCCTTCCGGCATTGATACGATGACGATCTATGTTCATCAGTCCGAATTTGAAGAGTATGAGCAGTCTGTAATTGCAGGTATCCATCGGGCGGTGAATCCGGATACGGTAGAGATGGAATCCGATTTAGCTCTTCTTGCAGTAGTAGGAAGAGGAATGAGAGCGACCAGAGGGACCGCGGCCAGAATCTTCTCCGCCCTGGCCCATGCCAGAGTCAATGTGAAGATGATTGACCAGGGCTCCAGCGAGTGGAATATTATCATTGGAGTTAAAAATGACGACTTTGAGGCGGCGGTGAAAGCGATTTACGATATCTTTGTGATGACGGAACTGTAAAAAGACCCCATAGAAAAAATTTGAAGAGATTGTTTGTAAAAAGGCCCGGAATCCGGGCCTTTTGTGTGGTCAAAAGTTCCTATTCGTGATACAATAACTACAATCTTATTGTAACCTGTGGTACGTCTTAATAAGGAGGAGAATGCTTATGCTGGATAAGATCGATTTGTCAAAAAAAATGGACAAGAAGACTTATGAGGAAAAGCGGGACGCTCTTCAGACAAAGCTGGGCGCCCTTCAGCGGGAGTGCAAGGCAGCCGGAATGCCGGTGATGATTATTTTTGAGGGCATGGGCGCCGCCGGAAAAGGAGTGCAGATTAATGCTCTGATTCAGGCGCTGGATCCCAGAAGCTTTGATGTGTATGCCTGCAACCGGGCGACGGAGGAAGAGCAGATGCGTCCGTTTTTGTGGCGTTTTTGGACTAAAACTCCGGCTAAAGGCCGCATCGCCATTTTTGACCGCAGCTGGTATAGGATTGTGCAGGTAGACCGGTTCGACGGGCTGACCGATGAAAAGAATCTACCGGCGGCTTATCAGGACATTCTGTCATTTGAAAAGCAATTGAGCGATGATGGAACGGTGATAATCAAATTTTTCCTGTATATTGATAAAAAGGAGCAGAAGAAGCGGTTCGACCACCTGACCGCCTCCAAGGAGACCTCCTGGCGGGTGACGAAGGAAGACATAAAGCGCAACGAGGAATTTGACCGCTACCTGAGGATGAACGAGGAGATGCTGGAGAATACCGATACGGATTACGGTCCATGGACCATCATTGAATCCGTGGACAAGCGCTATGCCGCCCTGAAAATTATGGCAACGGTCTACGACCGGCTGAGCAGAGAGCTGGACAAGCGGAAGGCGCTAAAGGAGAGGCCCATCCAGCCTTCTCAGACAGCGGTTGCTCCGGAGAATGCTCTTTACAAAAACGGCGTTCTTTCCGGTATCGATTTAAGTAAAAAGCTGACCCAGACGGAGTATAAGCGTGAGACGAAGCGGCTTCAGCAGCGGCTGGAAGAGCTTCACAGCGAGATTTACCGGCTGAGGATTCCGGTGGTTATTGGATTTGAAGGATGGGACGCGGCAGGAAAAGGCGGGGCAATCAGACGGCTTACCAGCCATCTGGATCCCAGAGGATACCGGGTAAACCCCACGTCGGCGGCCAACGATATAGAAAAGGTCCACCACTATCTGTGGCGTTTCTGGAACAATGTACCCAAAGCAGGTCATATTGCTATCTTTGACCGTACCTGGTATGGCCGGGTGATGGTGGAGCGCATCGAAGGATTCTGTACCGAGGCAGAATGGAAACGGGCTTACCAGGAGATTAACGAAATGGAGTCCCATATGTATAATGCGGGAATCGTAATTTTGAAATTCTGGCTCCACATTGACAAGGATGAGCAGGAACGGCGCTTTAAGGAGCGGCAGGATAACCCGGACAAGCAGTGGAAGATTACCGAAGAAGACTGGCGAAACCGGTCCAAATGGGATGAATATGAGGAGGCGGTCAACGAGATGCTGGTCCGAACCTCCACAACCTACGCGCCGTGGACGGTAGTGGAGGGCAACGATAAGCACTATGCCAGAGTCAAAGTCCTTCAGAGCGTGGTGGATGCGCTGGAACAGCGGATTAAGGAAATAAAAAAGAACGGATAAAAGCAGGGAAAACGAATGAGTCAGATGATTGTAATCGGAGGAGGGGCTGCCGGAATGATGGCGGCTATCAGCGGGGCAAAGGCGGGCCATCAGGTCCGGCTGCTGGAAAAGAATGAGAAACTGGGAAAGAAAATTTATATTACAGGGAAGGGCAGGTGCAATCTTACCAACGCCTGCCCGATGGAAGATATGATGGCCTCAGTGGTCACCAATTCCAAATTTCTCTACAGCAGCTTTTACGGTTTTACCAATCAGGATGTGATGGATCTGGTGGAGAGTGCAGGCTGTCCGCTGAAGGTGGAGCGTGGCGGAAGAGTATTTCCCGTTTCTGACCATTCCTCCGATATCATCCGGGCGCTGGCAGACTGCATGAGACAGCTGGGGGTACAGGTAAGCCTGAACACGGAGGTGGAATCCCTGATTGTGGAAGAGGGGGTATGCCGGGGAGTAGTGCTGAAAGAGGGGAAAAAGCGACTGAAGGCGGATCGGGTGGTTGTGGCTACCGGCGGCCTTTCCTACCCCTCTACCGGTTCTACCGGCGACGGATATCAGTGGGCCAGGGAAGCAGGACATAAGGTGACGGATCTTTTCCCCGCCCTGGTGCCATTTGAGGCGGAGGAGCTGGAGGACGTTAAGGCCCTCCAGGGCCTGTCGCTGAAAAACGTGGAAATCGCCGTTCATATGGGAAAACGCCAGCTGTACCGGGAACAGGGGGAGATGCTGTTTACCCATTTTGGTGTCAGCGGCCCCCTGATTTTAAGCGCCAGCTCCTTCTGTGCCAAGGCCATCCGCAAGTGTCCCCTGGCTTTGCTCATCGATTTGAAGCCGGCTTTGAGTATGGAACAGCTGGACGCCAGGATTCTGCGGGACTTTTCCGGAGCGGCGAACAAGCAGTTTAAAAACGCCTTGAACCATCTCTATCCCGCAAAGCTGATTCCCGTCATCATCAGGCGCACCGGCATCGACCCGGAAAAGCCGGTGAACGCCATAACCCGGCAGGAGCGCCAGATTCTCTGCCAGATGACCAAGAGCCTTTCCTTTACTCTGACTTCTTTAAGGGGATTCCGGGAAGCCATCATTACCCAGGGAGGAATCTCGGTGAAAGAAATTGACCCGGCCACCATGGAATCCAAAAAGGTAAAAGGACTCTACTTTGCCGGGGAGGTCCTGGATTTGGACGGAGTGACCGGAGGGTTTAATCTGCAGATTGCCTGGTCTACGGGGTGGGCTGCGGGCGGGGCGTGAGAGGATGCCGGATTGGGCCTCAAATATCCGGTCTTTCTGCAAGAAGATAGTCAGGGGGGGAATAACATGTTCAGGAAGAAAAGGAATATAGCAATTTTCATTTTCCTCTTGCTGCTTGTTTTAGCTGCTATTTTTGCTTTTCTCTTGCAGCGAAAAGATGTGATGGAAGCAGACCCGACGCCGGAATATCTGATAGAAATCAGAATCGAGAACAGGACAGAACAACGGTTTGAAAATCTGAAATTTGGTATTGTAGATGCGGATGATACGGTATTGGAAGATATAGATTTCAAAGAAGATGATGAAAATGTGGCGTCGTTCTGGGTTGGGTATACAGATACAACCGAGTTCTATATGAAAATTAAGACATCGGAGAGTTTTGTTGAAACGACTTTTGATATAAAAGAAAAAGATCAGGTAGATAATCCGCAGTTGTTTTCTCTGATTGTAGTTGAAGATAAGGGACAATTAAAAATAGAGGAATCTCTGTAAGAGGGATTCTTCTATTTTTATTGATAATTTTTCATTGACCGGTGAAAAATAAGAACTAGGCTGAAAAAATTTCGCGGATATGGAAACCATATTGAAGTTTTTTACGCCAATCCGGCTGAATTTTTTGAAAATTCTTGTTGCCAAGATTTCGTAAAAGAAGTATAATGGAGCTGTGTTGTACAAAGTATACAAAAAAAGAAGAGATGTGTATAGACAATTACTATAAATTGTCTATCTCGTCTGTCCGGAGCCGACAAAACTCCGGGATATCCAAAACCCTGCTTTCAAAACAACAGGGGATGGATGGGAAAGGAGATGACGTAAATGGAAATCCAACTGCAGGAACTCATTGATCAGATTAAAACTGATGGCGTAAAGGCCGCTGAAGCAGAAGCTGCTTCCATATTAGAATCAGCAAAAGCGGAGGCTGAAAAAATCATTTCCGACGCGAAGGCGGAAGCTGAGAAGACGATGCAGGAAGCCAAAGCGCAGAATGAGCGGTTTGTACGCGCAGGTGAAGATTCCCTCCGCCAGGCCGGAAGAAACCTTTTGATTTCGTTCCGGGAAAGTGTTGCGAAGGAGCTTAACGCCATTGTAGGGGACAACGTGAAAGAAGCGTTATCTTCCGATTCTCTTTCGCAGCTGATTCTCACGGCGGTGGAAAACTGGACAAAGGATACGGAAGCGGAGGACATTTCCGTCTTAATCGGAAGCAAAGAGCTGGCTTCCATTGAGGCGGGGATGCTTGCTGGACTGAAAGAACGGATGTGTACGGGGGTCACCTTGAAAGCAAGTGATAAGTTTGAAGGAGGGTTCCGGATTTCGGTCCAGGATGGACAGGCATATTATGACTATTCGGCAGAAGCGGTTACCGAGCTGTTGAGCGCGTATCTGACTCCCAAACTGATATCATTGATGAAAGAGGCTGAGAATGTATGAATCAATACTATCTGATTGCACAACTGCCCTCTTTGGAGATTGCCAGTGAAACAACAGCGCTGCCCATTACGGAAGAACGATTTTATGAACTCTGCAAAACCAATTTGGGGAAAAAGGCATGGAACGCCTTAAACGGGCTGACCCTTGTTCCCAAAAGACAGAATCAAAAAACGGGATATTCCTTTATTGACAAGTGGTACCAGTGGGAAAGAAATTTTCGTCTGGCACTTGCAGGCGCCCGGGCGGAGAAGATGAAAAAGCCATTTGAAGGTAAAACAGGAGAGTTTCCCGAGGAACTGCTTCGGACGGTACGTCAGGCGGTGGAAATGGGGGATCCTCTGGAGGCAGAGCGGTATTTAACCCGCGTCCGCCTGGATTTTTTGGAAACGCTGCGCCCTGCGGATCCTTTTAGCGAAACGATGTTGTTTTATTATGCGCTGAAGCTGAAGCTCATTTTAAGGATCCAGCAATTTGATAAAAGTAAGGGGCAAAACGCATATCGAAAAATTTACGGCTCAATTATGTATGGGGGCGATCAGGAGGTTAAAGAATGACCGGAAACAATCAAAACACAGGGCGAGTGGTAGGTGTGAACGGAAATATGGTATCCGTCCAGTTTGAAGGCAACGTCTCGATGAATGAGATTTGCTATGTAAAAGTTGGGAACACCTCTCTCAAAAGCGAAGTTATCCGTATCCGGGGGACGATTGCCCAGATACAGGTTTACGAGATGACAAACGGCATTCAGTGCGGTGATGAAGTGACGTTCACCGGGGACATGCTGACGGCGGAGCTGGGACCGGGCCTTTTGGGCCAGATTTACGATGGACTGCAAAATCCCTTGCCGCTTTTGGCCAAGCAGGCGGGATGGTTCCTGGAACGGGGAATTTATACAAACGCGCTGGATGACCAAAAGAAATGGGAATTTACCCCGACTGCGAAACCGGGCGACGTTGTGAAAGCAGGAGAATATGTAGGGACAGTGCCGGAGGGTTCCTTTATTCACAAAATCCTTGTTCCATTTTACCTGCTGGGGAATTACACGGTAAAATCCGTGGCGCAAAAGGGAACATATACCATTAAAGAAACGATTGCGGTGATTGCGGATGACAGGGGCAATGAGATTCCGCTTACCATGTCTTTCAAATGGCCGGTGAAACGTGCTGTTACCTGTTACAGTGAACGTTTGGCACCTGCAGAAACAATGGAAACAAAGGTCCGCCTGATTGATTCCTTTTTCCCTGTGGCAAAGGGAGGGACTTATTGTATTCCTGGACCTTTTGGCGCAGGCAAGACGGTATTGCAGCACACAACCTCAAAATACGCGGACGTGGATATCGTTATCATCGCTGCCTGCGGAGAACGCGCCGGAGAAGTGGTGGAAACGCTGACGGAGTTCCCGGAACTGGTGGACCCCAAGACGGGCCGTTCCCTGATGGAGCGCACTATTATCATCTGCAATACGTCCTCCATGCCCGTTGCCAGCCGCGAGGCTTCTGTTTATACTTCTGTGACGTTGGCGGAATATTACCGCCAGATGGGACTGCATGTACTGCTTCTGGCAGATTCTACTTCCCGCTGGGCCCAGGCTCTTCGGGAAATGTCGGGACGCCTGGAGGAGATTCCGGGAGAAGAGGCGTTCCCGGCCTATCTGGAATCCTATATTGCGGCATTTTATGAGAGAGCCGGCTATGTACGCCTTCCGGACGGCTCCAGAGGCTCCGTAACCATCGGCGGTACGGTTTCTCCCGCCGGCGGCAATTTCGACGAGCCGGTGACCCAGGCGACATTGAAGGTAGTAGGTGCTTTCCACGGACTGTCCAGGGAACGTTCGGATGCCCGTAAGTACCCGGCTATTGACCCGCTGATTTCATGGTCCAAGTATCAGGGAGTGGTCGCGGCTGAGAAGATGGCGTTTTTGCGGAATATTCTGCTTCATGGAAACGACATTGGCTCCATGATGAAGGTAGTGGGAGAGGAAGGCACGAGCCTGGAAGATTTCATTGTTTACCTCAAAGAAGAAATGTTGGATGCGGTTTATCTCCAGCAGAATTCCTTTGACTTGATTGAGGCAAACTGCGGGGCAGAGCGTCAGCGCTATGTAATCGATAAATTGATACGGGTTCTCGGATCGGAATACGCGCTGAAGGATAAGGATGAGGCCCGCGGTTTCTTTAACCGTATGCGCCAGAAATTTATTGACTGGAATTATACGGAATTTATGAGCGAGGCTTTTAAGACTAGGGAATCGGAAATCGACCGGCAGTACGAAGAAGGCTGCGGAAGGTGCGGCTACGAAGCAGAAGCATTATGCAAAGGCGGTGAGTAAGGATGAATAAAGTATATAACCGGATCGAATCCATTACCGGAAACGTGATTACGGTCCGCGCCAAAGGAATCCGGAACAACGAGCTGGCCACGGTCAGCACACGTTTTGGCAAATCCCTTGCGGAGGTAAATAAAATTGATGGGGACCTGGTTTCCCTGCAGGTATTTGCTGGCGGCAAGGGAGTGTCCACAGGGGATGAAGTGCGTTTCCTGGGGCATGAGATGCAGGTATCCTTCAGCGAGGATCTCTTTGGGCGGGTATTCAACGGCTCCGGCGAACCCATGGACAAGGGACCGGCCCTGACAGAAAATATGAAGCCCATTGGCGGCCCTTCCGTAAATCCTACGAAGCGTATTCTTGCCAACCGTATGATGCGTACCAACATTCCCATGATTGATATGTTTAACACCCTGGTTGTTTCCCAGAAGCTTCCGATTTTCTCCATTTCTGGAGAACCTTACAATGAACTGTTGGCCCGCATTGCCATGCAGGCGGAGGCGGACGTCATCATTCTCGGCGGAATGGGATTAAAATACGACGATTATCTTTATTTCAGGGAAACCCTTTCCCAGGGCGGCGCTTTAAGCAGGACGGTCATGTTTATCCACACGGCTGCCGACCCTACCGTAGAATGCATGAAGATTCCGGATATGGCCCTGGCGGTTGCGGAGCAGTTCGCGCTGCAGGATAAGGATGTTCTGGTGCTTCTGACCGACATGACCAACTACGCCGATGCCATGAAGGAAATCGCCATTACCCAGGAACAGGTGCCCTCCAACCGAGGATATCCGGGAGATTTGTATTCCCAGCTGGCAGCCCGTTATGAAAAGGCCGTTGACTTTGACAATTCCGGTTCCGTAACGATTCTGGCCGTGACTACCATGCCGGGCGACGACGTGACCCACCCGGTTCCGGACAACACGGGCTACATTACGGAAGGCCAGTACTATTTAAAGGGCGGACGGATCGAACCCTTCGGCTCTCTGTCCCGTCTGAAACAGAATGTAAACGGCAAGACAAGAAAAGACCACCGCGCCCTGATGGACGCCATGATTCGCCTGTATTCTTCCTACAAAGATACGGTTGAGAAGAAGAACATGGGCTTTGTCATGAACCGTTGGGATGAAAAGCTTCTCAAATATGGAACATTGTTTGAGGAGAAGCTGATGAGCCTTTCCGTCAACCTCTCCCTGGAAGATGCGCTGGATTTGGGGTGGCAAATCCTTGCGGATTGTTTTGAGAAGGATGAAACGGGCATGAAATCAGAGCTGATTGAAGAATTCTGGCCTGAACGATAAGGAGGGGCAGGAACCTTGGCAAAAATTAAATTGACCAAAAATGAATTAAAGGTACAGAAAGATGCGTTAAAAATGTACCAGCGATATTTGCCTACCCTGACCCTCAAGAAACAGCAGCTGCAGTCCGAAATCCGCGCCATTGAAGCAAACGCGAAAGCCGTAAGGCAGCAGAAAACAGAACTTGAAAAGGAATTTGAAGAGTGGATTGCTGTCTTCAGCGAAGAAGACGTGTTTCCGGAAGGAATCATTACCGTCTCGAATATCCGGAAAGGAACCGGGAATATTGCGGGCGTTACGATTCCGACGTACGAAGGGGCGGATTTTTCCAGAGGGGATTACGATTTGTATGAAACGCCTCTGTGGGTCGATTTGGCGGCCAACCATATGGAAAAGGCCATGGAACTCGACCTGGAAGCAGAAGTGCTGGAGGAACAGGTCCGGCTTTTGCAAAAAGAATTACTTACCACATCCCAGAGGGTCAACCTCTTTGAAAAGGTGAAGATTCCGGAGACGAAGGAAAATATCAGAAAGATTTCAATTTATATGGCAGACCAGCAGGTCAGCGCAGTCGTCCGTTCTAAAATTTCGAAAAAGAAGATAGCGCAGGCGAATGAAGCTGCCGCCGGAAGGGAGGTTGCGGTCCCATGATTGTGCCGATGAAAAAAGTCTCTCTCATCGTACTTGACGGCGAGAGAAAAAATGCATTGAAAAAACTTCGTAAGCTCGGGCTTTTGCACATTGAAATTAAAGAGGGAAAAGGGCCGCGCCTTTTGGAACTGAAGGAGCAGATCGCTTTTCTGGAAAAGGGACTGTTCGCGGTTGCGGATCAGGCGGTTAAGGGCATGGCTGCGAAAGAAGCGGACACGAAAGAGGCCCTTTCCATCGCCGGAAGAATTGATTCCCTCCAGGAAGAGCAAAAGAAATGCTATGAGGATATTTCCGTCTACGGGACGGAGCTGGAGCGGATCAAAGCCTGGGGAGAGATCGACCCTAGGGAGATTGCGGTTTTGGCCGAAAAGGGAATTACCCTTTCTCTCCATGAAATGAGTCCTTCCGCATATGACAAACTGGGGGATACGGTCCGAAGGATTGTGCTGGAGCGCACAAAGAATGTGGTGCGTTTTCTTCTTCTTTCGGATGAAACCATCAATGAGGAAGATCGGGCCGCTCTGGAGGGCAGCCGGTTTAAGCTTCCCAGCGTATCAACAGGAGAAATCCGAAAGAAATTGGAAGATGCCGAAAAACGGCTGAAAAGCATAAAGGAAGAGCTGGCTTCTCTGGCGGCTTATGGGGCCAGCCTGGAACGGGCCATCGAGGCGTTAAAAAAGGAAGTCCAGTTTGAAACCTATGCCAGCGGAATGGGAGAAGAAGATCTCTCGGAAGACGCTTCCGGAAGGGTTACGGTGGCTTATCTCGTCGGTTTCCTTCCGGCGGAGGACTTAGGCAAGCTTCAGGCCATGGCCAGGGAAAATGCATGGGGGCTTTTGGCGGAAGACCCGACGGAAGAAGACGATGCGCCCACCAAGCTGCAGAATAATAAGTTTGTCAGCCTTGTATATCCTGTGACGGATTTCCTTGGAAGTATGCCGGGGTATTTTGAGCCGGATATTTCCGGATGGTTCCTGGTCTTTATCACAATATTTGTTGGGATCATTTTTGGAGACGGCGGGTACGGCCTGCTGATCTGCGGTATATCGGCTGCTATGATGCTTAAGAGCCGTAAAGAGAAAAAGGCGATCGCCCCCATCGCGTGGCTGCTCCTTCTGTTTGGCGCAATGACCGTTGGTTGGGGAACCATTACCTGCTCCTGGTTCGGCCTGGCGCCGGAGGCGCTGCCGGGGTGGCTTAAGAGCATGTCTGTGCCGGTGATTTCCAATGTATATTCGGATAAGGTCTGGTATCCGTTCTGGACAGGCGGGCAGGCAGGCCTTACCACAAGCCAGAACGTACAGATCCTGATGTTTGTGATCGCGCTGGTGCAGCTGCTGATCGCGCATGCAAGCGGGGCAAAAGCAAACCTTGGCTCCTTAAAAATGCTTGGAGATATTGGTTCCATCCTGGAGCTGCTGGGAATGTTTTATGTGGTTCTTTCGCTGGTGGTGAACAGCGCGGTATTTGGCCTGGACCTTGTGGTGTCGGGGATTCCGGTGGGTACGATAGCGGTTGCTTTTGTCATCATCGGGTTCGCGGTGAATTTTATTTTCGGGAACTATGAGACAAGCATTTTGCAGTCCGTCCTGGACAGCGTAAAGGATATTGTTTCCATGCTGTTAGGCGTTGTCAATGTATTTTCCGACATCGTTTCTTATATCCGCCTTTGGGCGGTGGGACTGGCCGGAGCGGCAATCTCCGCGACGATCAACGATATGGTCAGCCCGCTGCTGGGACATTTTGTCTTTATTATATTTGCCGTGGTCGTGCTGGTATTCGGCCATGGGCTGAATATGATTTTGAACGTATTGTCTGTGATCGTTCACGGCATCCGGCTGAATACCCTGGAGTTTTCCAACCATATCGGCCTGTCGTGGAGCGGCCATAAATATGAACCATTTGAAGAGAAAAATTAAAAATCAAAGGAGATTTTGCTATGGATATCGGATTAATTGGAACTGGATTGTGTATGAGTATTGCGGCCATCGGTTCTTGTATTGGCGTTGTAATCGCGGGAACAACCTGTATCGGCGCATGGAAGAAGTGTTATATGAGCAATAAGGCAGCTCCCTTCATTCTCACTTCCTTTGCGGGCGCGCCTCTGACACAGACAATTTATGGTTTCCTTCTGATGCAGACCATGCAGGGCTCAGCTGCGGATCCGACGCTGAAGCTGTTCCTGGGGCTTGGCGCCGGCCTGGCAATCGCTTGCTCAGCGGTGATTCAGGGAAAAGCCGGAGCGGCAGGCGCGGATGCCATGGCTGAAACAGGAAAGGGCTTTGCTCAGTACATTACCGTTGTGGGTCTTTGCGAAACCATCGCTCTGTTCGTGCTGGTATTCAGCATGGTTGCACTTGGGTAGCAGCCGCTTAACTTGGCCGGAGGGCGTGTAAAACAGGAGATTTGAGGAACAGGAAGGGCTGTGCCGGGATGGATTCGGCAGCAGCCCTTTTGCCTTCCTTCTGCCATTTTTTCGATGCAAAAAGTGTTCCTACTAATACACTTTTTCGTCGCAATTTATGCTGCGCCATGGTATACTACTCTTGCGATGTCAGGCTCCCAAGGCCGAAATTTCCGGATTGCAAAAAAGAAGATGGACTTGTGAACCTTCCACTGTATGCGGTGGAGGAATTCAGAGGAGTTTGAGACACAAAATTTGGATGGGCGAGGGAGGCGGAGTGGGTGCCGGCATATTTTAATTTATCACTGGAATTTGAACGAGAGAATCTTTATCCTGATTTTATGGAAGATTTTTTTGAGTTTTTGGAACAAACGGGGCTGCGGTATCTGTCGGGTTATTGGGGGGCAGAGAAAAATTCCGGGGATGAAATCATCCGATGGAATCAATTAAAACTGGAATAGGATTTCCAGCTGGGTTTTACAGAACATTATTCTCATGATTATAAACAGGTATTGTATTCTTTCCGTGGATATTCAGAGGTAAGAGGGTTTTGGATGAATCAATATCCGTGCATGAAGGAGGGGGAAGTCGTTTCGGCAGAGCGGGAAATCAGATAAAAACAGAGATTTTGACAGGAGGAAGACAATCATGAAAAATCAACAGAAACAGTATCACAGTTATCAAAGAATGGCAGCGGCTGTTCTTTCCCTTATCATCTTGCTTTCCATTCTGATTACAGGCTGCAATGGAAAAAGCAGTCCGGATGGACAGACGGAATCCGGCGCGGAAACATCGGCGGTCTCCCAGACTGAGCCGTCTCAGAGCACGGTTGTTTCGGAAAAGGATGATTATTACGAAGCGGTCAACGGGGAGCTGATTGACAGCTGGGAGATTGAACCAGATGAAAGCATGAAAAACTGGTTCAGCATCCTCCAGGACCGGGTAAATGAGCGCATTGCGGAAATAATCCGGGAAACGTCAGAGAAGGACGATTTGTTAAAGGGCAGCGATGAAAGCAACGTCCGGGCACTGTATTTAACGGGTATGGATGAGGACAGCCGGAACGCGGGGGGATTTGGAGAAACGGTTTCGGCGTTTTTGACCCAGGTGGATGAGGCAGGAAGCGTAGAGGAGCTTACCCGCATCTGCATGGAATTTTGCCGGAATTACGGTCTTTATTCGATTTTCGGAATGTCTGTAGGCGCCGATTATGAAGACTCCTCGGTCAAGACCCTGAGCGTAGATGCGGGAGATACGGGACTGAGCAAGGAAATCTGGTTTTCGGAAGATGAAACTAACCAGTCGGCGGTTTCTGCTTTTGAGGAGCTTTTGAGAAAACTCGGAGAGATTGAGGGATATTCTCAGGATGAGGCCCGGAAGGCTGCGGAGGATACCGTAAACCTTATGCGCTCCCTTGCGGAAAAATCCCTGTCCCAGTCCGAACTTTATGACCCGGAAAAGACCTACAACGTTTACACGGTTTCTCAGCTGGAAGAGCTGTTTTCCGGAAATATTTCCTCGGAAATGGTAGCGGAGATTTTCGGGGTCGGCCTTGAAGAACCTGTAATTGTTACGGAGATTGAAAAAGCAAAGCTGCTGGGGACTTTTCTTACGGAGGAAAATCTTCCTGTCCTGAAGGAGTATGTGAAGCTGTGCGCCCACAAGGACCTGGGTTCCTATATTGATATGGAAAGCAATCAGGCGGTGCTCGAGTACAATATGACGGTTTCCGGCACAGAGGAGAGCAGTCCTTTTGAAGAACGGCTGATGGACCAGATTCAAGGACTGCTGGGATTTGAATGTGGAAAAATGTACTGCCAGCAATATTATCCGGAAGAAACCACCGATGATGTGATCCGGATGATCGACCAGGTTAAGGAAACCTTCCGCCGGCGCATCGACGGACTGGAGTGGATGAGCGAGGCCACAAAGGAGGAAGCGAAGAATAAGCTGGACAAGCTGAATGTGCGGGTAGGTCATCCGGATGCCTGGCCTCAGGACAGATATGAACTGGTTCTGGACGCCCCGGAGGACGGAGGGATTTATATTGAAAACTATTTAAAGGCCGCAAAAGCCTCAGTGGATTACGACTTTGCCACAAAAGATGAGCCGACGGACCGGACCTTGTGGCCGGATACGCCTCAGACGGTAAACGCATATTATGATTCTCAGACCAACAGCATTACGATACTGGCGGGCATCCTGCAGGACCCCTTCTACAATCCGGAAGCTTCCCCGGAGGAGAATCTGGGGGGAATCGGTACTGTCATCGGACACGAGATTACCCATGCCTTTGATACAAGCGGTTCGCAGTTTGATGAGAATGGAAATTTGAGGGATTGGTGGACTGCTGAGGACAAGGAACGTTTCCAGGAACTGGCCGGGAATGTAATTTCCTATTACGATGGCATGGAAGTAAATGGAAGAACGGTAAACGGCCAGCAGACCGTGACAGAAAACATAGCGGATTTGGGAGGCGTTTCCTGTGTGACGGAAATCGCGGGCTCCGAGGGATATGACCTGAAAAAAGTTTATGAGTCCTACGCGAATATCTGGGCCTCAAAGGAGCGGGAGGAGTATTCTGCTATGCTGATTGCCATAGATACGCATTCTCCTGCGAAAATACGGATCAACGCGGTCCTTTCGGCGCAGCCGGAGTTCCGCAGCCTCTACGGCATTGAGGAGGGGGACGGAATGTATCAGGAAAGTATGCCGAATATATGGTAAATTTAACAGAATGGAGGGGGAGATATCACTTCCCCACAAAAAGTACGCATGAGAAATGTCCCGCTGGTTGAGTGCCTTCCAGCGGGACATTCTGCAATTTTACTTCTGGTTCTGACGTTTCCTCCAAATAACGGCTGCCGCCGCCGCAAGGATGACGACAACGGCTATAGGAACCACAGGAGGGTTTTCTCCTGTTTTTGCCGCCGGCTCAGGGCTTTCGGCCGTTTCCCCGGTGGATTCTTCTGTGGTGATTTCAGCGGAAGCGTTCTCCTCGGTCTGTTCGCCGTCAACCGGAGCACAGCTTCCGTCTGCCAGGAAGATTAAGGAGGGCTGTTCCCGATACTCGTCTACAGTGATGCCGAATCCGGAATAGTTGTCAATATAGATTTCCTGCTGCGTATCCGCCAGTCGAATGCCATGGGCACCGTCGGAAAGAGTGATCCGCAGTATTCCATTTTCATCGGTCGTACCGTTCTGACGCTCACCGCCGTCTACCCGGTAGGACAGCTCCTGACCGCCGAGAGGCTCACCGGCCTCGTCGGTAATGAGAATGGATGCGGTGTAATCCTTCGGTTCATAGCCGTCGCCTCTCATCTGAATCCGGTTTCCGGTTCCGGCATATCCCTCCAGCACTCCGTCCTTTAAGCAGCTTTCCAGATAGGTCCGCACGGTTTCCAGTTCCCCGCCGGCCTCCCCGTACTTAGGCAGCTCGCCCAGCATGGTGTAGTCGTTTCCGCCGCTCATGATGTAATTATTGCTGGCCATGATAATTTCCGTAGCGGCGTCTTCCCGGTCCAGTGGCTCAGTCTGACCGTCAAGGGTGATAGAGGTCACACGATTTCCGGCCTCCCCGTCAGGATTATAAACAACTGTAAACCCGGAAATCTGGAGAAATCCGCCGGAGTTGGTCTGCTGCAGCAGCATGCCGGTTTCTTTATCCTGTCCGTCCAAAGTTGAGCCGGATACTTCCATTACTTCATAGAGAATTGACGGTGTAACCTTCTTCAGGTAAATGGTATTGGAGAATGGGAATGCGGAAATCAGGTCTCCCATAGTGATTTCGCCGTTTGGAGCCATGGCGCGTATGCCGCCGCCGTTTTCTACCGCGATTACCGGAAGGTCCGTATCAGTTCCCAGGGTCTGTAAATAAGTTTCGGCTGCACTCTTAAAGGCGTCCGCGGTAAAATCTCCGTAGTTCGTCTCAACCAGACGGGTTACCGCCACGACACCGACTTGTCCCGCCCAGAGGGTGGTAGGAGTGCTGCCGACGGTTTCCGTCAAAAGCTCTGACTGTGAGGACTCGATTTGGGAGATTTGTTCCGCTACTGTCGCAACGGAGGGGATATTGGCCAGATCGGCCGGGCCAAGAAGTTCTTCCGAGACGGATACGTCATCGCCGCTGACCGTCAACGTCAGCTTTCCGATGCCGGTCATGCCGGAACCGGTCTGAACGATTAAAACGCCATTGGTTTCTTCATTTTCCACCGTATGGCTGTGTCCGTCGATGATGGCATCTATTTTATCTTGGTATTCTCCGGTCATGGCCTCCGCCAACTCTATGCTGGTGCAGGAGGCATCTGTATTTCCCATGTGGCAGACGGCAACGATGGCGTCCACATCCTCCTGCTCCAGGTGGTCGATTTCTTTTTTTGCCGTTTCCACCTCGTCCTCAAATTCCAGATCGGTGATTCCCGATGGATTGGTGGAACTGGCGGTATCCGAGGTAGTCAGGCCGAAGAACCCGATTTTCATTCCGTTCCGCTCGATTACCGTATGGCAGCCAGTATTGCCTTCTGGTATGTTCTGCAGAAGAGGACTGCCGTCCCGGTAAATGTTGGCTGCCAGGATAGGAAAATCGGCCAGCCGGGCATTACTTAAAAACTGTTCCGTTCCAAAGTCGAATTCATGGTTGCCTGCGGTCATTAAATCGTAGCCGGCCATATTCATCAGCCGGATGATGTCGGCTCCCTTGGTCAGGGAAGCAAGGGGAAGTCCCTGGGTGGCGTCCCCGGCGTCCACCAGGATGGAATTCGGAGTGCTTTCCTTCAGTCCCGCCGCCATATCAATGCCCACAATGCTTTCGCCGTCTCCGCTGAGATAACCGTGGGTGTCGTTTGTATGGTAGATGACAACCTCACGCGCGGTTTCGTCTGCGGCATTTTTGGCAGTCTGGGCGGAAACAGTCATGGAAAACGGCATGCACAGGGATAAAACGACAGCTAAAAATTTCTTTTTCATAATTTCGCCTTCCTCCATTATAAGTGTCTTTATAAAAGCGGATGGAAATCCTCCGCTATTCAAACCATGCAACCGCTCTTACAGGGGAACCGTCGCTGTGGTCTGTTTTCAGCGGAAAGCAGCTGAACCAGAACAGGTCCTTTCCGCATTGTTCAAGATTGCAAAGATTTTCCCGATTGATGATATCATTTTTCAGGAAAAGTTTTTTGTGTCTTGTCAGGTTCACATCGGCAATGGGGTCAAGACCGATTACATCAAAGCCGATGCCCAACTGCTCCGGGGGGAACTGGTCCAGGGTGGTGCGTTCCGGGAACAGATGGGCGGGAGGGTCCGCGTGCGTTCCGGTATGTGAGAACATGGAAATCTTCGTTTCCTTGAATCCGTCCTTTTCATATGTATTGGCGGGCCGGAACTTCGGCGGCTCCGTGCCGGGATATACCGGCATATGTTCCGTAATGGTATGTGTTAAATCAATGACCTTCATGTTGGATTTCCTCCCTGCGGATTCATTTTCTTATTTTGACTGCCGCCCACAATGAACAGGACAGGAGCCGCAATTCCTCCTAAAAGGTTGCAGACGCCCATCAGGTTGATTCCGCCGGAGAGACTGAGTACGCCGAAAATCAGCAGGATGATTCCCCAGACGAAAAAGTAGGTGGATGCGCTGTCTGCTTTTCGGAGCCCCACGATGCCGACAATGATTTTTACCGCGTTAAAGATGACCGTCATTCCCAGTCCTACATACGCAACCCCTGACAGGGCCATCATGGCCTGGTCCATGGTGAGACCGCCTTCGCTCAGCTGCGCCTCCACAGCGGCTTGTTCTTCCGCGCTCATGTTTGCGACGGAACTCAGCGACAGGCCGGTATTGACTGCGGCAATCAAAATGGCGGCTGCCGCGCACACAATCATCAGGATTGAGGCAATGCGGAGCAGTTGGTTTTTATTGTTCATTTTGTCTCCTCCTGGAGATGATTTTCAGGGACTATGCCCTGACCAATTCAATGAAACTTATTATATCACTTGTCCGCTAAGTTGAGAACTATATATTAAAAGAAATGTAAGACATAAGTAGTACCGGCCGGAAGCGGAATATGATACAATTTAAGGGAAGAATAAGTTTTGCCGCAGATACACGACAGAGATAGATTCAGCGATTGGAGGAGGAGATATGTCCAGAAAGATAAGGGTGAAACCGGGGAAAGGGCAGTCCATGGCCGGATTATGCGTTGGTGTTTTGTTCTGCCTCATTGGCCTGTTCGTTGTTATTCCTTCCTTTGGGTTATTTGGAATATTTTGGACGCTGATGGCAGTGATTATCACGGTGACGAATGCTGTGAACGCGTTTTCTCAAAAGGGAATCAGCACCCATGAGATTATTGTAGATGAAAATGACCAGGAAGATATAGAAAATCGCTTAAAAGCCGCAAAGAAACTTTATGAAGAGGGTATCATTACGAAAGAGGAGTATGAGTCAAAACGCAAAGAGATTTTGAAGGACCTTTAACGCCTCAAACAAGTATGGAAGGAGAGATTTTTATGATGCAGAACAGAACGGGCACTCTGGGGCTGGAGGCCGCCTGCAGCGCGGTTTCCTGGACGACCTTGGACCAGAAGCATCTCTGGGGGCGCAATTATGATTTTGACCGGTTAGCCGAGGGGACGGGGATGACTTTTCTGCCCCGGGGATTAAAGTATCAGGGCGTTGTTTCGGATGAGAAAATGCCGGCCCCGCACACTGCGGCATACGCCTGCGCGGGAGTTGGGATTCTGATGGAGCCTACCCCGGTCCTCTATGAGGGGATGAATGAAAAGGGACTGATGGGAGGGCAGCTGTATTACCGCGGATTTGCCAGCTATGAGAAGGTTTCCTGCCCGGATGAACATTCCCTGCAGCCTCCCTTTCTGGTTTATCACCTTCTGGCCCAGTGCGCCAGCGTAGAAGAAGCGGTCCTCTGGCTTCGGAATAAAATCAAGCTGGCGGATATTCCGTTCTTTGGCACTGTGCCGCCGCTGCACTGGTCCTTCCATGACGCATCCGGAGAGACCATTGTGGTGGAACCGGACCGGGACGGCCTTCATATTTACCGGAATACCCTGGGAGTTATGACCAACAGCCCCGGTTATGGCTGGCATCGGCTGAATCTGTTAAATTATGCGGGCCTCAGGGATAGAGATTATCCTACGGTGGAGCTGGATGGAGAGACGCTGGACCAGTGCTTTTCCGGAAGCGGCTTTCAGGGACTGCCGGGAGACTGGAGTTCGCCATCCCGCTTTGTGCGTCTGGCTTTTATGAAAAAATACGCCTCCAAAGGGCGCAATGAGGAGGAGGGGGTCAGCCGGATGCTCCACCTGTTTAGGAGCGCAGCATTCCCTCTGGGGATGGTCAAGGTGAGCCATCAGAGCCACGTAACGGAGCTGGACCGGACGGTAGTTCCCTTTGATTACACGGTGTATACTTCTATTTACTGCGCGGAGTCTTTAAAAGCCTACTGGACTACCTACGAGAACTGGCGGGTGCAGTGCCTGGAACTTGGCGCTCTTTTAAACCGGAGAGAGCCACTGACCATTTCCCTTGGAAATGAGCCGGATTTTCTGGACCGTACGCCCCGGTAAAGTGCTGGTGGAGCTGTAGAAATAACGGAGGGGGATTCTGGCAAGACTTTATCCGCTTCTTCAAGAAGAGAAATCCACATAATCAATCGGGAGGAGGAGAGAAGATGAGAAAAGGAATGGCAGTCATGCTGTCAGCTGCCCTGGCAGGCTGTTTGTGGGGCTGTAATGGCGAAGGGGAAAATGCGGAAGAAGTTTCCCTGTACGCCCAGGGGATGGACGTTATCCGGCTGATGCAGGAGATGAGCCAGTCGGAGGAATATGCCGGTTTTATAAGCGGAAGTCCCGAACTCCAGGACAAGATTTTGGAGATGGGGCAGGGAGACTATATCGCTCCCAAAATGGTGTACCAGATATGGCCGGACGGCGATTCGATTCTCTCCGCAGCCGGTATCGGCAGCCAGGAGGAACGGTCTGAGGAGCTGCGGATATTTTTAAATAAGCGGGTCACCGGTGCCGTTCCGTCTCAGCTCAACGGCATGAGCGGGGTAGAGAGTCTTGCGGCGGCAAATGCCTGTACGGCCGGAAAAACCTTTCAAAACAGCGCGGCTTCCGAAGACGTCATCTATCTGTATACCTTTGAGGACGCCGCTCCGGCGGCGGTGACCTTTATTGCCGGTGAGGACGATACGGTAGAAGCCACCGGCATGTTTGTACTTCTGGAGGAGCTCCCCCTGGATTCGGCGGAGGAACTCCAAAGCTTTCTATCCAATATAGGAATCAAAGCGGAGGTGGCAGAAGTCAATGAATCTTAAGATTGCCCTTCTTCAGATTGCACCAGGCGGCAGTCTGGAAGAAAACCTGGAAAAAGGAATCCGGGCCTGCCGGGAAGCAAAGAAGCAGGGGGCGGACATTGCCCTGTTTCCCGAAATGTGGAGCAACGGCTACCGGATTTATGACTGTCCCCCGGAACAATGGAAAGCCGGAGCCATTCCGGCAGATGATGGGTTTATCCTCGCCTTTGGAAAGCTGGCGAGGGAACTGGAACTGGCAATCTGCGTCACATTTCTGGAAGCCTGGGAGGGCGGCCCGCGCAACAGTCTGGTGCTTTTTGACCGTTTTGGGGAGAAAAGACTGACCTACGCCAAGGTCCATACCTGCGATTTCGGAGAGGAGCGGTATCTGACGCCGGGGGAGGATTTTGAGACGGCGGTCCTGGATACGGCTAAGGGACCGGTAAAAGTTGGGGCGATGATTTGCTACGACAGGGAATTTCCGGAAAGCGCCAGAATCCTGATGTTAAAGGGAGCGGAGCTGATTCTGGTCCCCAATGCCTGCCCCATGGAAATCAACCGCCTGTCCCAGCTTCGGGCCAGGGCCTTTGAAAATATGACGGCCATTGCCACCTGCAATTACCCGGCTTCCGTGCCGGACTGCAACGGAGGTTCCGGTGTTTTTGACAGTGTGGCATATCTTCCGCAGATGGAGGGCTCACGGGATACCTGTATCCTTCAGGCGGGTGAAGATGAAGGGATTTATGTGGCCGCCCTGGATTTGGACCAGCTTAGGACCTACCGGGGACAGGAGGTCCATGGGAATGCCTACCGGCATCCGGAAAAATACGGCCTTTTGACAGAACTTAAAGTAGAACCGCCTTTTATCCGGGCGGATAAAAGAGGCGCGAATAGGGGAGGAGCGGATAAGAGAGGAGCGGCGCAAGGAGAAAAGGCGGGCCTCAGGAAAAAACTCTATCTCATCGGCGGCGCTATGGGCGTTGGAAAGACTACCGTCAGCCAAATCCTGAAAAAGAAGCTGGACAGGGCGGTCCTTCTGGACGGGGACTGGTGCTGGGATGGGGATCCCTTTGTGGTGACGGAGGAGACGAAGGAGATGGTACTAAAGAATATCTGCTTTCTGTTAAATGGCTTTCTCCATTGCTCCGCCTACGAAAATATCATTTTCTGCTGGGTCATGGACCAGCAGGAGACAATTTCCAGGATTCTCTCAGGCTTGGACCTATCCAGATGTGATGTAAAAAATATTTCCCTGGTCTGCAGCCGGAAGGCGCTGGAAGAACGGCTGGGACCGGATATAGAAAAGGGAATCCGCCAGCCGGATGTTTTGGAGCGGAGTCTGGAGCGGCTGGGACGGTATGAAGGGCTGGATACGGTGAAGATTGACGTTTCGCGGCTCAGTCCGGAGGGGGCGGCGGAGGTGATTATGGGAGAAGGCCTTCTTCTTGACGCGAAACAGCCGCGTTATAATGCGGAAACGGAAGCCGCTGTGCATGAAGCACGGACTATTATGAATGGTCAAACATCTGTAAAAACCTATCGCTCTGCCGGGGATTTATTTAGAGAGATTGATGCGGAAACAGACAATGAATGATGTAGAAAAGCGGCGGATTACAGAAAATCCGCCGCCGCTTTCAGCCCGTAAGCGGGAGCCGCGCACAGGGCCGCCCGATTGACAGCCCGGGCCACCGCCTCGGAAGCCATCGCGTAAAAGGAATCCGGCGCTACTTCCACCTGTCCGGAGGCCATGACAAAAAGAGTATCCCCATCTACGCTGCAGTGAGCGGGCCGGATGGTTTGAGCATACCCGTCGTGAGCGATGACGGCCGCTTTGCGGCACTGGCTTTTATCCAGCCGGGCGTTGGTGATGACGCAGCCGATGGTGGTATTGCCGCTCCAGAGGTTTCGGCTGTTCTGAAGCTCCTCGTACATGCAGCGCTTGGTATCAGCAAAGCCGCTATGGTCGGGAGTCAGCAGCCCGGCCAGGATTTTCCCCGAATCGTAGTCGATGACGTCTCCCAGGGCATTCACTGCCACAATGGCTCCGCACCGGACCTCTCCAATCTGTCCCGCCCAGATGCCGATGCCGCATTTCATCATGCGCTCCGTCTGATAAAATTTTCCAACGGCGGCTCCTGTGCCGGCGCCCACATTCCCTTCTAAAGGTTCCATACCGCTCCAGGCATTTTTGCAGGCCTCGTATCCCATCTTTTTGTCCGGACGGTGTTTGGCGCTTACCAGCTCTAAGTCAAACAGAGAAGCGCCGCAGACAATGGGGACTTTCCCGATTCCCACATCAAAGCCGATTCCCCGTTCTTCCAGGAATGCCATAGCCCCGTCGCCCGCTTCCAGGCCGTAGGCGCTGCCTCCGGAAAGCATGACGCAGTGAATCTGCTGAACGGTATTTTCCGGACGCAGCAGCTCTGTTTCCCGGGATGCGGGGCTGCCGCCCCGGACGTCTACGCCGGCCCAAGCTCCCTTGGGACATAAGATGGCCGTACAGCCCGTGGCGTGAACCATATCCTGGGCGTGTCCGACGCGAAAATCAGACAGTTGAGAGATGGGGATTGATTTTATCATAAAAAATTCCTCCTTTTATTCTTCCTCGTTTATTCTTTCTCTTGCCCCTGCTCCACCCGCGAATAAGCGATTACTCCCGCGATAATCACCAGGCCGCCCAGAATCTGCAGCGGCTTTGGAATTTCATGGAACAGGAAAGCGGCGAAAACGGCGGCTACCGCCGGCTCGCACAGCTTGGAGGCGGAAACAAAGGCGGGGGATAAAAACTTCAGGCACCAGCTGAAGATGCTGTGGCCCAGGATGGTGGAAAAGACCGCCAGAAGAAACCCCACCACGATTCCGCTGGAGCCGTATCCGGTCAGGGACAGGCCCTGGGCCAGCGTCATGAGGACGAGAGTGACGGCACAGGCCCCGTACACCAGGTAGGTATAAACGGTGGTGGAAGCCGTGGCACGGGCGATTCTTCCAATCAGGGTGTAGACCGCCACCGCGATAGCAGCCAGAAGGGCAAGGAAGTCCCCGTAGAGGTGGTTTCCCTGGCCGGAGGAGTCAGAAAAGGCGATGAGCATGCTGCCGGCCAGGGTAACGGCAATGGCCCCGCATGCCTTCCCGGACAGCCGTCCCTTGAGGAACAGCCGCCAGCCCAGGGCCACCCAGATGACCTCGGTACATACAATGGTGGTGGAACTGGCCACGGAGGTGTGGTTTAAGGATTCAAACCAGAGAGTGAAATGCAGGGCAAGAAAAATGCCGCTGAGGATGCACAGCAAAACCAGCTTCGGACTGGTTTCCAAAAGCTCCCGGCGGTATTTTTTTGAGCAGATGACGGCGGGGGTCATGAGGATTATGGTCCACAGCAAGCGGTAGGCTGCGGTGACTACCGATGGAGACTGTGCGTATTTTACAAAAATAGAGGACAATGAGATGCCCATGATTCCGATGACAATGAGAATCATGGGGTGCCGTTCCAGTGTGTTCATGTGGTTTCTCCTGAGGTGTCTTATTTTTAGCGGGAGGTATAGCCCGCGCCAGACTATTATATCATACCCGGCAAAAATGGGGAATCTTTTAATGAAATCCTAATGCTTACGTAAGGTCCTGAAAAGCCGTCTGTGGTATACTTTAAGTATTAAAACAGACGGTTTTTTCAGGATTGGAGGAGTGAGAATGAGAAAGTATGGGACTGCGGTGCTTGGTCTGATGTTTGCGCTGTCTCTTGGAGGCTGCGGGGAAGGAGAGCGGACGGTCTATGTGGCTCAGGAAACTTCTGTGGAGCAGGAGACTTCTGCCGCCCAGGAAACTTCTGTGAATCAGGAAACCGGTCTCACGGCGGCCGAATCCGGTGAGACATCCCAGGAAGTACAGGAGATTCCGGAGCTTGCCGTCCGGCGGGAGGAAAATGTGCCGCCGGAGAACATGACCCTTTACAGTTCCTGCCCCTTTTCCTTTGATAATGAGGAGTGGCAGCTCTGTCTCTACGTCCAGGCCGAACTGGTGATTGACGGCAGCCTGGCCCTGGACGACCGGTGCGCTTTTCTGATTCGGGCGGAGAAGGGGGACGGCGCCTACACCCTGTTTGAGGACACCGTGCAGCTTGGGGTTCCTGCGGGAGACGTATGGATGGACCTGGAAAACCGGCTCCATATCGCTATCCGGGACATTCGGAGCGCCAGGTATCAGGTGACGGAGTATGTGTACGACGGGGAGGCGGATGCCTTCTATGGACAAAAGGTTGTGGACCAGGACGGAGTCAATTATATCGGTTCCATAGGAGAATAGAGGTGCGCGGCCGCAGCCAGGAGCCAAACTGTCATAAAAAAACGGAAATTTCTGTGAATTTTTGTGGAAAAAAACGGGATTTTATAGTACAATGATAGACAAAAGAGCCTTTTGCGGCAGATTTTTGATTATTTGTAACTGTTCAGGACGGCACATCTTCTTGCCCGGCCAAAGGCCGGACAAGAAGCATCGGATGTCCATACCCTAAGGGGCACGCTGTCCGATGTGAAAACAGGTGCAAAAACACGCTTATAAGCGAGCTTAACGCCTGTTTTTGCACCTGTTTTCCGCCGTCCTGAACTGTTACGTTTAAAAGGAAAGGGGTACACCTATGGCAAAAAAGCGGAATATCATTGTAGGACAGTCGGGAGGACCAACGGCGGTTATCAATTCCAGTTTGGCGGGAGTTTACAAGACTGCGAAGGAGAGGGGATTTCACAAGGTTTACGGGATGCTCCACGGCATCGAGGGATTCCTGGATGAGATGTATGTGGATTTGTCCACCCAGATTCATTCCGATATGGACATCGAGCTGCTGAAGCGGACGCCGTCGGCCTTTCTGGGCTCCTGCCGCTACAAGCTGCCGGACATCCACGAAAATCCGGAGATTTACGAGAAGATTTTTTCCATTCTGGATAAGCTGCAGATTGAGGCCTTTATCTACATCGGCGGGAACGATTCCATGGATACCATCAAGAAGCTGTCGGACTACGCCATTGTGAAGGGCCATTCCCAGAAGTTTTTAGGGGTTCCCAAGACCATTGACAATGATTTGGCTTTAACAGACCACACCCCGGGATTTGGCAGCGCGGCCAAGTACATCGCCACCTCCACCAAAGAGGTGATTCGGGACGCCATGGGGCTTTCCTACAAGCGGAAGATGATTACCATTATGGAGATTATGGGACGCAATGCGGGATGGCTGACGGGAGCCACGGCCCTAGCGAAAACAGAGGAATGCTGCGGGCCCGATTTGATTTATCTGCCGGAGGTTCCTTTTGACATTGAGAAGTTTTTGAAGAAGTGTACGGACCTTTTAAAGAAGAAGTCCTCCATCGTGGTGGCGGTCTCCGAAGGCATCAAGACGCCGGACGGCACCTATGTCTGCCAGCTGTCCGGGGGAAGCGATTATGTGGACGCCTTCGGACACGCGCAGCTGGCTGGGACGGCGGCCTATCTGGCGGCTTACCTGGCGGACAAAACGGGACATAAGACCAGGGCGGTGGAACTGTCCACTCTCCAGAGAAGCGCGTCCCACATGGCCTCCCGGGTGGATATTAACGAGGCCTTTATGGTAGGAGGCGCGGCGGTGAAAGCGGCGGATGAGGGGGATACGGGAAAAATGGTGGTCATCGACCGTGTATCCGACGACCCCTACATGAGCGCGGCTGGAATCTACGACGTACACAAGATAGCCAACAACGAGAAACTGGTTCCCAGGAACTGGGTGACCCGGGACGGAAGCTATGTAACCCAGGATTTTATCAACTATGTGGAGCCCCTGATTCAGGGAGATTATCAGCCCTTTATGGTCAACGGGCTTCCCCAGCATCTGGTGCTGCGCCGTTAGCCTTACAGGACGGATTCAATTAAATATCTGGTATATTCTGATTGGGGGAAACGGATTACCTGGTCCGTTTCCCCTTCTTCTACGATTCTTCCCTCATGCATGACCAGGATTCGGTCGCAGAAGGACTGGACCAGGGCCAGATTGTGGCTGATGAACAGGTAGGAGAGAGAAAGGGATTCTTTCAAATGTCCCAGCAGCTCCATAATCTGTTTCTGCACCGTGACGTCCAGAGCGCTGGTGGCCTCGTCGCAGATGAGGATGCGGGGGGAGAGGGCCAGGGCCCTGGCGATGGCGGCTCTCTGGCACTGGCCGCCGCTGAGCTGATGGGGATACTGTCTGCCGGTTTCCGCCGGAAGGCCGCACTGCTTTAGCAGCTCGGCACTTCGTTTCCGGGCCTGGGACCGGGAAAAGCCCTGGTTGAGAAGTCCCTCGCCGACGCTAAAGCCGATGGTCCGGCGGGGGTCAAAGGAGCCGGCGGGAGACTGAAAGACCATCTGGAGCTTCCGGTAAGCTTCCCGAAGCTCTCTTCCCCTGGCTTTGGACAAGTCTTTTCCCTCCAGCAGAATCTGGCCGCCGGAGGCCTCCGTCAGCCGGCAGATGACCCTGGCCAGAGTGCTTTTTCCTGAACCGGACTCCCCTACAATCCCCAGGGTCTCCCCCGGATAAAGGCAGAAGCTGACTCCCTTCAGAGCGGCGAAATCCTGCTCCTGTCCGGAAAATATTTTTGTCAAATCGCGAACTTCCAAAATCGGTTCCATCTACACCCTCCGAAGTTTCGGCACCGCGGCCAACAGCTCCCTGGTGTAGGGATTCTGCGGCCGGTGCAGAATCTGTTTTGCGCTTCCATATTCCATCATTTCTCCATCCTTTAACACCAGCAGGGTGTCCGCCATGGCGGAGACTACGCCCATGTCGTGGGTTACAAAAAGAATGGCAGTCCCGAACATTTCCCGCAGGCGTATCAGTTCTGTTGCCACCTGCTTCTGAATCCCGGCGTCCAGAGCGCTGGTGGGCTCGTCCGCCAGCAGCACCAGCGGTTTCATCAGCATGGCGGAGGCGATAGCCACACGCTGGTTCATGCCGCCGGAAAGTTCAAAGGGATAGCTGTTCCAAATTCGTTCCCCGTCCGAAAAGCCCATCTTGTGAAAAAGTTCAAGCGCCTCCTGTCTGGCCTCCGGACGGCTGACCTTCCGGTGGGCCCTCAGGCTTTCAAAAATCTGGCTTCCGATGGTCCGGATCGGACAGAAGGAGGCGGCGGGGTCCTGGAAAATCATCCCGATTTTGGCCCCGCGGATGGGCCGGAATTCCCGCTCCTTCAAATCCGGCAAATCCAGGCCCTGAAACCAGATATCCCCCTTTGTCACCAGGCCCTCATTTCCCAAAAGTCCCAGAGCCGCTTTTAACAGAGAACTCTTTCCGCTGCCGGATTCCCCGGCGATGCAGAGGATTTCCCCCGGGTGCAGGGCGAAGCTGACGTCCCGGATGACGGTTTCTCCGTTAAAGCAGATTTCCACCGACTGGTAGGTCAGCAGTTCTTCCATAGGCGGTTCTCCTTTTCTATTCTGGCTGTCGGGCAGGGGCCAGCTCGGCCGTGATTTCATAGAAATCGCAGGGATGGGCCGCAAGGCCTGTGACAGAGGACTTGGAAATCATGCTCATCTGCAGATAAGAGCAGAATACAAAGGCGTCGTCCTCCAGTATCACCTGCTGCATCCGGACCGCCAGTTTGGCCCTCTGGTCCGTATCAAAGGTGCGGGACAGCTCTGAGGCCAGCTCTTCCAGTTGGTCGCTGTGATAGTGCCCGTTGTTGACCGTGGAGCTGTCCAGGCAGTGGGAGGCAAAAAAGTATTCCGGGTCCCCGGTGGGAGCGGTTACCATGGCGCTGGCATAGACGTCCCAGGCGCCGGCATCCGTCCGGACGCGGTTGTGGTCCGCCGTGCTGTTGATGGTCACGTCAATCCCGATTTCCTTTAAGGATGCCTGGGCGGCCTCCGCCAGCAGGGGAAGCTCCTGGCGGCTGGGATAGGTGAGCCAGCGGATGGTGAGAGGCTTGCCGTCCTTTTCCCGGATGCCGTCCTGGTCCGTATCCACCCAGCCGGCATCTTCCAAAATCTTCTTTGCCTCGTCGGGGTCATAATCCCGGCCCCGGACTGCCTCTCCTCCAAAGGAGAAGGTATCCGGGAAGGGACCCTGAGCCGGATAACCGTTTCCGTCCAGCAGCCGGTTGACAAAGCCTTCCTTGTCGATTCCCATGGCGATGGCCCTGCGGACCGCCGGGTCCCGGGTGATTTCACTTTCAAAGTTCATATGCAGGAAAAATGCCCGGCTGGTGGGACAGCTGGAAAAGGCGTAGCCGTCGTTTTGGAACAGCGGATAGCTGGCATAGGGCATGCCGTAGGCGGCATCAATCTCCCCGGCCTGGAGGGCCATGGTCAGGGTATCGCCGTCGGATATGGTCAGGACCTGAATCCGGTCAAAACCCGGCGTACCGTTCCAGTAATCCTCGTTCCGGACCAGGTTCAGCTCTTCGCCGGAGATGAGGGACCGGGCCTTGTAAGGACCGGTGCCGGATACGATGCCCTCGTCGCTGATTCCGGCATCCATGTCGATGATGCAGCCGTAGGGGTCGCACAGATAGTTTAAAAGGGTCGGCCTGGGCTTCGCGGTCTTGATGGTCAGGTTCTGCCCGTTGGCCGTGATGGTATCGATGTTCAAATCCCCTCTGGCCCGGTCATGGACCTGGATTAAATGTTCCAGACACTCCTTCACCGCCTGTGCGTCCATAAGCCGTCCGCTGGAAAAATGAACGCCCTCCCGGAGGGTGATGTTCCAGGTCAGGTCGTCGGTCCGCTCATAGTCTGTTGCCAGCCAGGGCTCGATTTCCATGGAATCGGAGTAGCGGAAAAGGGTTTCGCCGATTCCGTAGCGGATACAGGCCCAGCCGGAATAAGCGTTGTGGGGATTCACATCCGGCTCCTCATTTTCCGAATTAAAGGTGGTGTCGCCTAAGATAAAAACGGTCCCTTCCTCTTCCCGCGGGGAGGTATCCTGGCCGGAAGAACAGCCGGAAACAATGCCCGCTCCGATGCACAGGGCAAGGGCCAGGGCGGATAATTTCTTTTGAAGTGTCATATTATTTACAGCTCCTTATTTCAAAATAAACAGTTCAGGACGGCGGGAATAGTTACAAAATACTCGGGGATTTAAAACTGTTCCGAGGGTCCAGATAGTCCCGCAGGCCGTCTCCCAGAAGATTAAAAATCACAACCGCGGTCAGGATAGCGAGGCCGGGACTTAAAACCACCCAGGGATAAATCTGGAGCATGCTCCGCCCTCCGCTCATCATATTGCCAAGCTCCGCCGTGGGCGGCTGAGCTCCCAGTCCTAAAAAGGACAGGCCAGCCAGCTCCATCATCATGGTCCCGATGTCCAGGGTGGCCGTCACCAATATGGGCCCCAGGATATTGGGAAGGATGTGCCGGAATATAATCTGAACTCCGGTGTCCCCGGCTAAAAGGGCAGCTTTGATGTAATCCGTCTGCCGGACGGCCAGGGTCTGGCTGCGGGCAATGCGGGCGTATCTGGGCCAGCTGATGACCGCCAGGGAGAGGACCGCGTTTTGAAGTCCGCCGTTTAACAGGGCGGCAATAGCCAGGGCAAATACCAGTCCGGGAAAAGCCAGGCAGATGTCGGAAATCCGCATGATGAGGGAGTCCGCGAAGCCTCCCAGGAAACCGCAGGCAACACCCAGGGCGGTGCCGGTGATGGTGATGATTGCCACCAGCGCCAGGGTGGAAAACACGCTGGTCCTCAGGCCAATTAAGATTCTTGAAAAAAGGTCCCGGCCATAGCGGTCCGTTCCGCACAGATGGCCGGGATCCGGAGGCAGGAGCGGGTCGAAAATCTGGGCGTTAGGGTCAAAGGGGCAGAGCTGCCGGGCGAATCCGGCGGTTAGCAAAAGCAGAAGGGCAAGAAAAATGAGGATGCCCAGCCTCAGCCGGGAGCGGCGCTTTTTCCTTTTCTGCCGACGGATGGATACCGCTTTTGTTTCGATCATTTTTTTTCACCTCCAAGGGAAATCCGGGGGTCCAGGGCGTGGTAGGACAAATCCGTAATCAGGTTGACGCACACGTAGATAATGGCCATCCACATAACGTAGGCCTGAATCATGGGATAGTCCCTCATGTTGATGGCGTCCACCGCCAGCTTTCCCACCCCGTCCCACATGAAGATGGATTCCACAATAGCCGTGCCGCCAAGAAGACTTCCAATGGACATAGCCAGCAGGGTGATGATAGTCACCAGACAGGACCGCAGAACGCTCTTTGTCAAGGTGACGGAAAATGGAACTCCCCTTGCCCTTGCCCCTGCCACATAGTCTTTTTCCAGTTCATCCAGCACCGCGGCCCGTACCTGGCGCAGATATTTTGCGCTCATGGCGATGGCCAGGGTGAGGGCGGGAAGAATGGCCCCCCGAAGGCTTACGGAGTTGGAGAGAACGGGAAACAGCTTCAAACGGATGGAAAAAACGTACATCAAAAGCAGGGCCACAAAAAAGTTAGGCATGCTGTTTCCGAGAAAACTTCCCAGACGAATCAGGCAGTCTGTCAACCGGTTCTGTTTCACCGCCGCCAGCACCCCCAGAGGGATGGAAACGACTGCCGTCAGAAGGATGGAGAGGGCGGTGAGGAACAGCGTGGCCGGAAGCTTGGAAAGGAAGGTGGAAAGTACCAGCCGGCCGGAAATATAGCTGGTTCCCATATCCCCGTGGAGCAGATTTCCAAGCCATACAAAATACTGTGTTAAAAAGGGCTTGTCCAGACCCAGCTGGGCTCTTGCGCTGTCAATTACTTCCTGGGAAAGGGCCATGCCGGTGTTCTCCATCCGCTGGAGCACCGCATCACTGCCTGCCAGGCGCATCATGGCGAAGGAGAGGAAGGTGATGACGAAAAGAATGGGAATCAGCTGAAGGAGGCGTTTTATTACATAGTTTTTCATAAACCGTACATCTTTTCTCAGGATTTTCTCAGGACGCTTTCACTGCGTGGACCAGGAACATGGGGGTGGAGGCGTTGTTGATCCGTTCATTTTCCGTCCACACCTGCTTCCAGATTTCCGGATCGGCAAAAACGGACATGCCAAGGCCGTGGAGGACATGGATATCCCAGGCGGGACGGCGTCTGGCCGACAGAGGAGCCTGGCGCGCAATGGCTTCCATGGCGTCTACGTCCGTACCCGCGGTGTCGTCCGCCGCGTTGTTCTCCCGCACATTTTTCCGGTCCTCCAGGTGGAGGGCATTGGCCTGGGCGTTAAACAGATAACGGTACCAGTTGGCGTCGAAATTTAACAGCAGACCGTTCTCTTTTAAAACCCTGGTCCACTGGGAGTAGGCCTTGGCGGGAGAAGGCAGATTCCAGGTGAGATTCCGGGAAACGATGACGTCAAAAGCGCCGTCGGGAAAGGTCAGCTGCTCCGCGTCCATTCTCCGAAAATCGATGATGGAAGCCAGAGGACCGGCGTTTTTCCTGGCTTGATTCAGCATGGCCTCGGTGTAGTCCACCGCGGTTACCTGATAACCCAGTTCCGCCAGGATAATAGCAAAAAATCCGGGGCCCGTTCCCACATCCAGCAGACGAATCTGGTCTCTGCTCCGGTTCCCGAAATGGGACTGAATCCGCTGGTCGATGACGCGGCTCCAGACGCTGTGCTGGCTGCCGCCCAGTTCTTCCTGATTGACGTCGGAATAGCTGGGCGCTCTCCTGGTCCAGTAAGTGATATTTTCCTGTGCGTAAGTGCTCATGGCTGTTTCCCCCTTATGCGGTTGCTGTTATGGTAAAAATGGGCGTTGGATTGTAAAACTGGTCCGCCTGGCCGTAAATTCGTTTCCACACGCCGGTGTCAACGGAGATATTCTGATAGCCTGCCTTTTCCAGCAGTTCCCGGTCCCACAGGGGCCTGGGCTTCTGGGTCGGGCGGATGATGTCCTTGATGGATTCATACTCCTGAAGCATGGAGAAACTCAAATCCTTGTGGGCGTGGTCCTTGGGCAGGTTCTCGGGCGGCTGCTCCCGGCAGTAGTCGGCGTCGAAGTTAATCAGGACGCCCTGAGGTTTTAAAAGTTTGCGCCATTGGGCGTAGGCCTGGGCCAGGTGGGGCAGGCTCCAGGTCAGGTTCCGGGTAATGACGGCGTCAAAGGAGCCGTCCGGAAAATCCGGATTTTCCCCGTCCATCACATAGAACTGGGCGGGAAGCTCCAGCACGCGGGAGAGGCGCTTTGCTTCCTGAATCATATCCTCTGTCAGGTCGATGCCCGTAAGATGATGGCCCTCAGCCGCCAGCAGAAAGGCCAGAAAGCCGGTTCCCGTACCGATATCCAAAATTTTCAGCCCCGTTCTGTCCGGAAGGTAGCGCTTCAGTTCGGACAGCCAGAGGAGATGCTTTTCGCCTTCCAGTTCCTGAATCCGCAGATTGGAAAAGTTTTCGACTCTTTTGGACCAATAATGAACGATTTTTTCTTTGATGTATTCCATAGCTGCTCCAGTCTGTTTCCCGCAAGTATTCGTAACAAAACAGGCTGCATAGCCTGTCTGCTGACAAACTATGCAGCCTGCGTGGCTGCGGGTAAACTCTTTGATTAAAGTTGTCGATTTTTTTGGTAAAACGGCTTCTGCCGGATGTCTGCACTTCGTGTACATTTAAAATATTAGTAATAGTTCAGGACAGCTCATTTTCTTGGCCTCCGGGACTGTTACAAGTATTATAATATATGAAAAAATTTTTTGTCAATAGGTATTTGGCGCGTTCTAAAGTCATGCTTGTATTATAATTATAAAAAAGTGTGCAATGCTGCAACTTTTCCCCTTGCGGAATCATCTATAAAGTAGATCGAATCATACAGCGCTGAGAGAGGAAATCAGGATGAAACAAGATATGTACCCCAAAATTACAGCTTATATTATAGAAAATCAAAATAAATTTTATCGTCTGGCTTACAGCTATGTACGAAACCGGGAGGACGCCCTGGATGTGGTGCAAAATGCGGTGTGCAGTGCGCTGGAGCATTATCAGACACTCCGCAGCCAAGAGGCTATCCGAACTTGGTTCTATCGGATTTTGGTTAATGAGTGTCTGATGATTTTAAGAAACCGAAAGCAGACTTTTACGGAAGATGAGAATCTGGAAGAGGCATCTTATGAGGAACAAGGATTTGAAAGATGGGACGATCTATATGATTCCATTGGCCGACTGGAACCGGATACCCAGATGATAATTAAACTGAGATTTTTTGAAGAACTGCCCTTAAAAGAAATTGCACAGATTATGGAAATGAATCTGAGCACGGTAAAAGCGAAACTTTATCGAGGGCTGAAATGGCTGAAAGTGAATGTTCCGGAGGTGGACTTATGAACACGCTGCAAAACGCAAAAAAACGGTATGAGGAAATAGAGATTCCGGAGGAGCTGTCTGTTAGGATCTCAGAGGAGATTGCCCGGGCGGACAAAAGGCGCTGGAAAGGCCGGCTTTCCCGCAGAAGGGTCAAAAATATAGCTGCTGCTGCGGCCGCCGCAGCTGTTGTGTTTACCACAGCGCTGAATACAAGTACGGCTTTCGCTGAAAGCGTGGGAGAGCTTCCGGTCATCGGTGCGGTGGCAAGGGTTTTGACTTTCCGCTCCTATGAAACTTCCGATGAGGATCTTAAAATTTCTGTAGAGATCCCTACAATTGAAATGATTGAAACAGATATGAAGGGATTAGCCCAGTCTGTCAATCAGGAAATTCTGAAGCTTTGTGAACAGTATGCCCAGGAGGCCAGAACAAGAGCAGAGGAATACCGAAAGGCTTTCCTGGAAACAGGCGGAACTGAGGAGGAATGGGCCAGACACAACATTCAAATTTCCGTCTGGTATGAGGTAAAAGCCCAGACGGACCAATACCTTTCTCTAGCTATTATGGGAACAGAGAGCTGGACCACCGCTTACAGTGAAACACGGTACTATAACCTGGATCTGGAAAATGGAAAACTTTTTACATTGGAAGATGTGCTGGGAGCGGATTATAAGCAGATTGCCGATGAAGAAATTCGCCGGCAGATGAAAGAACGAGCAGACAGCGGTTCCGTATATTTTGAGGGATTTGAAGGCATCGATGAGAATACTCCATTTTATTTAAAGGAGAACGGAAATCCGGTTATTGTGTTTGATAAATATGAAATTGCTCCGGGAAGCGAGGGGCAACAGGAATTTGAGATTCAGAAAGCAGGAAAATCATCTGAAACTGAAAAAGTGGGGTTTAATGAACTATCCGCTCTTCTGGGAAAAAAGGATAGCGATACAGCAAATCTTCTCGGTGGAGGCGAGGAAAACTGGACGGAGGATCATTCATTTTACATTGGCAGAAATTATCAGGTTTCCCTCTTTGGAAGTCCATGCAAAGTTTTTTCAACCTGTGGGAATGAGCAAACGGTAGAATCGGTCTCATTATGGATTGTCAGCGGTGAGCGCTCCGTTACTCAGGAAGAAGCGGACCAATGGGCCCAGAGGGTTACGGATTTTATGGGAGTGAAACCGTCCTATGATGAGGGGATTTCTGAAGGAGGAAGCAGAAATCGAAGGTGGAACGCAAATGGAGTTGCTGTCAGTATGAATCAAATGGCAGATATTCTGACAATTAGCTTTCAGCCTGCGGTAGGAGAGATAATATAGAATGAGGTGGATAAAATGAAAAAATATCAGGAGATACTATTTAGTATCACTGCGGTAGTAATGACATTGGCCACAGCGCTGTCGGCGGCGGCAGCGCAGATCGATCAGCTGGCTCCAGTAAAAATTATGGGGACGGTTGTGGAAAAAACGGAGGATACGCTTACGGTCAGCCAGCAGTTATCCGGAAGTTATCCGGGGGAATATATTCTGCATATTTCTGAGGAAACAAAAATTTTGGACAGTTCAAGCGGAATGCCGGTATCGGCAGAGAATATCAATCAAGGAGCAGCTATATGCGCCTACGGCGGAGGAGCAGTAACTGCAAGTATTCCCCCTCAGACTACTGGGCTGATGATTTTGACAAATATTCCGGAGGCTGGGGCCTCGCCTTCTTACATCCGGACGGAATCCTATGTTCGAAAAAACGGTGGATATGAATTAACTGCTTCTGACGGCAGTGTTTATCAGGTCTCCGATCAATGTCAGGTATTTCCCTATCTGACAAGAAATATGTTGTATCCCTCCTCGATTTACGAAGGTTCCTGGTGCTTGATCTGGGCGGATAACTCCGGAAACGCTCAAAAGATTATGATGTTTCCTCCCTATGGATCCGAACAGGAAGGGAAACAAGCTGGCTGGTCCCTGGAATCGGGTACGGCCGGCACATCCGATGCAGTGTGGACGTATGATCGGGAAGACGGTACAAAAGCGGAGGGATGGATCCAGGATAAAGGAAAATGGTATTATCTTGATCCGGAAACCAAAATTATGAAAGTGGGATTTCTGCAGTTGGACGGAAAGACCTACTATCTTCAGCAGGACGGCAGCATGCTGACTACATCTAAAACATTTACGCCCGACGAAAGTGGTGTACTTTGGTAGGGCATAAAAATTATAACAGAAAAGAGGAAAACGCAATGAAAAAACGGAATGTATGGATTGCAGCAATTGCAGCAGGATTGATTATGACCGGATGCGGACAGGGATCCGTCCAGGAGACAACCGTTCAGGAAACTGAGGCTCAGGAAACGGCAACAATGGCTCCTGTCCAGTCTCAGGAAACGGAGGAAACAGAGGAGAAGGAAACCCAGGCCGCGTCATCTGAGGCGGAAACGCAAGAAACTATAAAAATTGAATCAGCCCAGGAGGAAAAAACGGAATCGGGAAACAGCTCTTCCCAGGGAAGCGCTGCCTCCGGTTACGAGGATAATTTCGCGGTTGACAGTGCCGCGGCAGCAGCGTTTGGTCAAAAGGTTCAGGATGCTGTAGCGCAAAAGGATTTGGAGCAGCTGGCGGACCTGACGGCGTTCCCGTTGTATGTTGGTCTGAATGGAGGAACCTCTGTTAACAGCCGCGAGGAGTTCCTGGCCCTTGGAGCGGATCAGGTTTTCACCCAGGAGCTGATGGACTCTGTTGAGGCGGCTGACCTGGAGCAGCTTTCCCCAAGCATGGCTGGTTTCGTATTGTCAGACGGAGGCAAGGCCAATATTATCTTTTCCGTCCGGGACGGAAAGCTGGCGGTATCGGGAATTAATTACTAGCCTATACCCTAAGATGAAAGAGGTTCACACCCTTTCCGGTATTCCCGGGGCGTGCAGTGATAAAAGCGTTTAAACATTTTCGTGAAGTTGCTGGGGCTGTCGAAGCCGCAGAAGGCAGCGATATCCGATACTGCCCTTGCGGGCATGTCCAGCAGCATTTCAGCTCCCCGCATAATCCGGTATTTCAGCAGATACTGAATAGGAGAAGTCTGAATGGTCTTTTGAAAGCAGCGAAGGCATTCACGGTCTCCGATTCCCACCGTACCTGCAATATCCATCAGCGTAATATCTTCGGAAAAATGCTGGTGGATAAAGGTAAGCATGGACCGGATCCGCTGGTTGTCCAGATTTTCTTTTCCCGCATTCCAGTTCAGCTGTTTCTCAAAATAATGGTATAACAGCAGGCAGATGCGGGACAAGTTTTCCCGCACCATAAACTCAAAACCAAAGGGTTCCGTTTGTAAGGCGTGAAAGGCCTCCTTAAACCACCGGGAGGCCTCTTGGCCCTGTCCGCCTGTCACAACACAGCCTGAAAAGGAAGGGCAGGAGAGCAGCGGCTGCAGGTATTTTTTTGAAAAAACAGAATCAGACTCCCCGAAAATCAGTTTGGGTTGAAAGACCAGAGAGTGAATCACACAACTGCCAACAGGGGAGCCGAAATGAAGGGTATTGGAGTTGATGACCGCAAAATCCCCCTCTTTCAGGCAGAAAGATCTGGAAGGAATTTTTAAGGTGAGAGTCCCCTCCTGGATAAAGACCATTTCCATCTCTTCGTGCCAGTGCCAGGATACGGCTTCTCCCCATTCTTCCCGGTAGATGGAATCATATCCCCCGCAGGGGAAATCGGCGGTGCCGTGAGCCTGAAGTTCTTTTGACGTCTTATCAACGGTAATCCCACATCTCTGTAGTGCCATATACGTTCTTATCTCCTCCAGAAAGTCGCTTTTGTTATATTATATGTCTGAATAAGTCTTGCATCAAGAGATATTTGACGGTATTCTTTTGATGTAGAAAATGCAGGAGGACATATGGATGTTTCAGATGCTTTTATTGATTATTTATCTGGCGTTTATCAGCCTTGGACTGCCGGATTCCCTTTTGGGTTCCGCATGGCCTTCCATGTACCAGGATTTCTCCGTTCCGGTTTCCAGTTCCGGAATTGTCTTTATGATTATTTCTCTGGGAACCATCATTTCCAGCCTTCAGAGTGACCGCCTGACCAAGAGGTTCGGCACCGGAAAGATCACAGCGGTCAGCGTTCTGATGACGGCGGCGGCCCTGTTCGGCTTTTCCATCAGCCGTTCTTTCCCGGCCCTGTGCCTGTGGGCGATTCCCTATGGGCTTGGAGCAGGGAGCGTGGATGCTTCCCTGAATAATTATGTGGCTCTCCACTATGCCAGCCGTCATATGAGCTGGCTCCACTGCATGTGGGGGGTCGGTGCATCCCTTGGGCCCTATATTATGGGATATGCCCTGACGGGGGGATATGGCTGGAGCATGGGATACCGCATCATCGCCGTTATTCAGATTTTGCTGACGGCGTTTCTATTTCTCAGTTTGTCCCAATGGAAAAATGGAAACTCCGATGAAGGGGAGCAGAGAGAAACGACGGCAAAGGCTCTTTCTCTTGGAGAAATCCTGCGCATACCGGGGGCGAAAGAAGTGATGGTGACATTTTTTTGCTACTGCGCCCTGGAGCAGACGGCCAACCTTTGGGTCAGCAGTTATCTGGTACTGCAGAAGGGAATCACGCCGGAGCAGGCGGCCGGATTTGCAAGTCTGTTTTTTGTAGGAATTACGGCCGGTCGGTTTTTCAGCGGATTTCTGACGATAAAGATTGGGGATACCCAAATGATTCGCTTGGGACAGGCAATCATACTGCTTGGAATCCTGACGCTTCTCATGCCCTTTGGGCTTGGAACCTCCCGTATAGGGCTGCTGCTCATCGGCCTGGGCTGCGCTCCGGTGTACCCTTCCATCATTCATTCCACCCCGGCCAGCTTTGGGGCAGATAAATCTCAGGCCATGATTGGGGTTCAGATGGCATTTGCCTATGTGGGAACCTGCCTGATGCCGCCTTTGTTCGGAGTGATTGCCAACCACATTACGGCGGCGCTGTTCCCGTTTTACCTTCTGATTATTTTGGGCGTCATGATTTTTGCCTACGAGCGGATGCTGTCAAAAGTGAGGCAAAAGCGGCAGAGACAGTCCGGTTTTTCTCTGCTATTTTGAGTTCAGCGCGGCCTACATGAGGAGGATATCTGGTGAAAGAGTTAGGTGTAAAAAGAGGTACTGTAAAGTTGATAGCTCACCAAGATGAATGGCATAAAGAAGCTGATAGAACCATTAAGGAATTAAAACACCTTTTCGGTAATACTGCCATTGACATCCAGCATATTGGAAGTACGGCTATTCCTTCAATTCATGCAAAACCCATTATTGATATTGCGGTGGGGGTTTGTGATTTGAATGATATTAAGCCATATGTTGAATTGCTAAGAGAAAATGGCTTTATTTTTCATGGTGAAGATGTCCCCGAGCAGATTTTGCTTGTGAAAGATGATTTTGAAAAGGATTTGCGGACGCATCATATTCATGTAGTAAAATGGAACAGTGATGGATGGAATAATTATATTAATTTCCGGGATTATCTGAATGTTTTTCCCCATAAGGCTATGATATATGATGATTTAAAACAAAAGTTATCCGTTCAGTTTTCAGAAGAACGCAGACGGTACACAGAGGGAAAACAGCAGCTAATCGGAAACCTTCTTGAAGAGGCAAGGTTATGGAGATCGAAACAGTAGTATTATTTATCGATTTATGCGGAAATGGTGTGGCGTTTGAAGCAACTACTCGTAGTATAATGTGAGAAAAAGCAAAGGTGGTACAACCATGAAGAATAAAATGCTTTCTCAAAGCGTTGCGGACAATATATTGACAATGATAACTGTTGAAAAACGCTTTTTTGCCGGGGATAAACTCCCAAATGAATTGGATTTAGCGGAAGAATTGAATGTGAGCCGGACTACTCTCCGGGAAGCGATACGCATATTAGTTGCCTATGGAGTTTTGGAAATCCAGCGAGGAAAAGGAACTTATGTCACAGGCAATGCGTTTAGGCAACCAGAAGATTTGGAGCAGCTATCTAATATCAAAGTAAATGCAAAAGACCTTTATGAAATGCGTCTTATTTTTGAGCCGGAAGCTGCCTACTATGCGGCAATCAGAGGCACAGACGCAGAAATAAAAAGAATTTTAGACTATGGCAGGCGTATTGAAGATGAAATCCGGCAAGGTAAGGACAGAACAAAAGATGAACACGCTTTTCATAAGGCCATTGCACAAGCCACTCATAATGAGTTTATGAACAAACTCATGCCTATTCTGTATCAGGCAATTTCCAAAGGAGTAGTTTTGTCAACACAAAGTGACCGCGCAATTTCCGATACGGTGAACGACTACAAAATGATAATGGAGTTTTTGGAACAGCGTAATGCAGAGGGGGCCAGAAACGCCATGAAAATCCACATTATGCACGCAATCAAAGAATTAGGGATTGATTAAGAGAAAGTGCTTGCCAGCAACCGGCAGGCGCTTTTTTTAGAACAAGACATATTATGTCCGATTGGCATCATACAACTATGGATGTATGATATTTGTATAACTCATATTCGTTATAATACCAAAGGAGGGGCGTAATGAGATTTATTGACTTATCTACATGGGACCGGAGTCAGCACTACCAAGCGTTCAGAAACAGCGTACAGCCGCAATATTGTGTTACATTTGATTTGGATATTACCAATTTCCTTCCAAAAATCAAGGCGAAAGGATATTCTTTTACTTTTTCATTTATTTACGCGGTTACAAAATGCGCGAACCAGATAGAAGCCTTTCGCTGCCGGTTTGTGGACGGGAAACCCGTTGTTTTAGATACGGTCAACACTTCTTTTACCTACTTGAAGAAAGATACGGAGCTTTTCAAAGTTGTTAATGTACCAATGCAGGACAGCATGGAAGAATATGTAGCATTAGCCAGAGAAACCGAAGAAACTCAGACGGCGTATTTTACGGGTCCCATGGGAAACGACATTTATCAGTTTTCGCCTTTCCCATGGATATCGTACCGTCATATATCCCATACGGACTCTGGCAACAAAGATAATGCCACACCGCTATTTGATTGGGGAAAGTTCTACGAAAAGGACGGGAAAATACTCCTTCCATTCTCCGTTCAAGTCCACCACTCATTTGTGGACGGAATACACATCGGAAAGTTGGCCGAATTATTGCAGAATTATCTTTCCGACTTCTCATAAGGCCGTATAGCAAAGTCAGCCGAGCCAGTCAGCGGCCAAGATGATAATTCATCTATTCCCAAAGGTGAACTGCCATAGTATAATAGACCCAAAACTAAATGGAGCTTGAAAGGAAACGATTAAAAATGATTTCTGCAATTTATGACAGGAGAAGCTGGATGACTTTTTCAATGATTCATTTTATGATTACGGTTACAGAGCCGGTTCCACGGATTTGATGAAGACCGATATTAAAGATACCGACCAGGGATATGAGATAACCATGAATCTCCCGGGTGTGAAGAAGGAAGACGTAAAGGCAGAGCTGAAGGACGGATATCTGACCATCAGCGCTTCTTCCAACAACAGCAGAGACGAGAAGGATGACAATGGCAGATACATCCGCAGAGAACGTTACAGCGGGTCCTGCAGCAGAAGCTTCTATGTGGGCGACGGTGTTACCCAGGACGAGATTAAAGCAAAATTTGAAAACGGCGCTTTGATGCTGACCGTTCCCAAGAAGGAAGAGAAGCCTGCGGTAGAAGACAATAAAAAGTATATTGCCATTGAAGGCTGAGAATTAACATAATATAATATCTCCATAGATGAGGGGTAGGGTGATTGGAAACAATCCCCTATCCTTTTTTGCTGAATAAAACTATTGAAATTACCGGATTTTTTTCCTACACTAATAAATGGAATATGAACGTACAGGGAGGGGAAAATGGGGAGGCTGAAAAGACTGAGCGGGGCGGCGGTCCTGCTTCTGCTGATTTGCGGGATTTTCTTTTTATTCTGCTATTTCCGGATGTGGCCGCTGCGTTTTCATGCGCAGCTGGATGATTTTTTCGGGAAGGGAAATTGGGAGCAGATTTCTTACGAGGAAAAGGAGAGCATCATCTACCAGGTCTATCACCGGTCCTACAGCAGCAGAGGATATCCCGGAGAGCGCCCGGGGAAATTTACGGAATGGGATATTCTCTATACCGATGCAAATGGACAGCAGGAGATTTGGACCATCAGCGACCACACCATGCGGATCAACCACGACCAGCACTGGCTTCTCAGTTCTGACCGATATTCCGCGAAAGAGGCGTTTACCCTGGAACTGATGGACCTGTCCACGAAGGCGGCAGGGGAAGGGGTCAGGGAAGAAATCCTTTCGTCCATTCTTCCGGAACCGGAGGCTCAGTGCCTGGATGTGTCTATTTCCTATCGGGGCGGAAATCCGCCTCCCCAGATGTATGGCCAGCTGCTGAAAGAGTCCTGGTTTACGGCTGGCGGCGCGGATGCAAAAGCTTATCTGGAAACGGAGCTTTACGATTTTTATATCCGTGTGCTGGCCTATGACTACCGGGTTGAGAAACTGACGGATTCGCAGCAGACCCATCTGGAAAACAGCCTGGGCGCCATGGAAGAGGCGCTGAAAGAGGCATACGGGGAGTATGCGGATTACGATATTTACCTGGGACCGGACTGTGAAGCCGTTTTTTCCGGAAAGTTAGCCCGTCCCGCCGCCTCCTATTAGAGGGGCAAAAAAATCAGAATGAAATCGGGTGACCAATATGATCGACAAAATTAAAGTCCGCGGCGCGAGAGTGCATAATCTGAAAAATGTGGATGTGGACGTTCCCTTAAACAAGATAACCGCTGTAGCCGGCGTGTCCGGCTCGGGAAAATCCTCTCTGGCCTTAGGCGTTCTGTATGCAGAGGGCTCCCGCCGTTACCTGGAGGCCCTGTCCACCTACACGAGACGGAGGATGACCCAGGCAGCCAAGGCTCAAGTGGACCAGGTGCTGTATGTACCTGCCGCCCTGGCGCTCCATCAGCGGCCGGGAGTGCCGGGCATTCGGAGCACCTTTGGAACCGGGACGGAGCTGCTCAACAGCCTGCGCCTGATGTACTCCAGACTGGCAAACCACCGCTGTCCCAACGGCCATGAGCAGAAGCCCACCCTTGGGGTGGCGGCGGGGCAGGAGCTGGTCTGCCCGAAATGCGGCGCCCATTTTTACGCACCCTCGGCAGAGGAGCTGGCTTTCAACAGTCAGGGCGCCTGCCCTACCTGCGGCGGCACGGGGATTGTCCGGGCGGTAGATGAATCTACCCTGGTGCCCGATGAGTCCCTGACCATCGATGAGGGGGCGGTGGCCCCTTGGAATTCCCTGATGTGGTCCCTGATGACCGATGTGTGCCGGGAGATGGGAGTCCGTACCGATGTACCCTTTTGCCAGCTGACCCCGAGGGAGCGGGAGATTGTGTTCCACGGTCCGGCGGAAAAGAAGCATATCTTATACCATGCCAAGAACAGCAATCAGGCGGCGGAGCTGGATTTTACTTACTATAATGCCGTCTACACCGTGGAGAACGCCCTGTCTAAAGTGAAGGATGAGAAGGGAATGAAGCGGGTGGAAAAATTCCTGAAGGAGGATATCTGCCCTGACTGCGGCGGCAGCCGTTTATCTGCCCGGGCGCGGGCTCCGAAGCTGAGGGGGATTTCCCTGGACGAGGCCTGCAAAATGACGCTCTCGGAACTGGTTTTATGGGTTCAGGGCGTTCCCGCCTCCCTGCCGGAAGAGATGAGGCCGATGGCGGAAAGCATCTGTCAGTCCTTTCAGGATGTGGCCAAACGGCTGTTGGAGCTGGGCCTGGGATACCTCTCCCTGGACCGGGCGGCCTCCACGCTCTCTACCGGGGAGCGCCAGCGCATGCAGTTGGCCAGGGCGGTGCGAAACCGCACCACCGGCGTTCTCTACGTACTGGACGAGCCGTCCATCGGCCTTCATCCTTCCAATATCCAGGGGCTCTTCCGGGTGATGGAAGACCTGATTGCCGATGGAAATTCGGTTCTTTTGGTGGATCATGATACCCAGATTCTATCCAAAGCCGACTGGCTGATTGAAATGGGACCTGGGGCGGGAGCCGGGGGAGGGCAGGTCATCGCCCAGGGAACGATTTCCGAAATCGAGGAAAATCCCCATTCCCTTATGGGACCTTACTTGTCCGGAAGAGAGCAGATTGCAATGAAAAAGTCCTACGGCCCGGACCAGCTGTTTCAAGAGGGAAGGATTCATCTGGCTACCGAAGAGATTCACACGGTAAAGCCCCTGGATGTGGATATTCCAAAGGGGCGGATGACCGTCGTTACCGGCGTATCCGGCTCCGGGAAGACCACATTGATTTTGGAGAGTCTGGTGCCCGGACTGGAAGCCCTCACGTCCGGTCAGAAGCTGCCCTCCCATGTAAAGGCAGTGGAGGCGGACGGCATCCGCCATGTAAAGCTGATTGACGCCACGCCAATCGGAATCAACGTGCGCTCCACTGTGGCCACCTACGCCAATGTCCACGACGAGCTGCGGAAAATATACGCCAAAACGCCGGAAGCGAAGGCGGCAGGCGTTAAGGCAGGCGATTTTTCCTACAACACGGGAAAACTCCGCTGTCCGGTCTGCGATGGAACCGGCGTTATCAGCCTGGATGTGCAGTTTCTGCCGGACGTGCAGATTCCCTGTCCGGAATGCAGGGGCTCCCGCTACGGAACAGAAGCGGATGGAATCCATTATCTTACGAAATCCGGCAAAGCCTATTCCCTGCCGGAGCTGATGGCCATGGACGTCAATCAGGCGCTGGAGGCATGCGGGGAGCTGAAGGTGGTTTCCCAGAGACTGAAGGTCCTGCAAAGCCTTGGCCTGGGATATCTTAGGCTGGGGGAGGAAACGCCCGGCTTGTCCGGCGGGGAGGCCCAGCGGCTGAAGCTGGCCAGCGAGATGGGAAAAGGCCAGGAGGACTCGGTTTTCGTCTTTGACGAGCCGACCATCGGCCTCCATCCCCTGGACGTGAAAACCCTTCTTGAGGTGTTCCGGACCCTGATTGACAACGGCGCTACGGTCATCGTCATCGAACACGATTTGGACGTTATCAAAAATGCCGACTATATCATCGATATGGGCCCGGGAGGCGGAAATGAGGGCGGCCGGATTGTGGCGGCGGGACGGCCGGAGGAGATTGCGTCCTGTCCGGACAGTTTGACCGGATATTATCTAAAGGAACAGTTCAAGTATTTTTGCCACGAGCAGATAAAAAAGTCAGACAGGAAAGGCGGTGCGGGACATGCCGGAATTGCCGGAGATAGAAACAATCAGACGAATCATTGAACCACAGATACAGGGGGTTGGGATTGAGCGGGTTGCGGTCAGCCGTCCGGAAGTCATCGCGCACCCTGACGCTGATGGATTTTGCAGCCGTCTCAAAGGGCAGGTCTTTGACCGCGTAGAGCGCCGGGGGAAATTCCTTATCATCCGGCTAAAAAGCAGCGACAGGATTATTTGGGCTGAAATGCCTCGCGATTTACTTCTCTTTGGCCGGAAAGGTGGAATCGAAGGCCTCCACGTCCTCATCCTTTACAAAATATCCTTCCGGCGTTTCATAGACACCGGTAAAGGTTCCTAAAAAGCCGGGACACAGCTCCTTGACCAGAAAATAAGGGGCTTCCTGCTCCCTGGGCTGTCCATCGGGGTAAATTCCCATGGACCTTGCGTTCACGAAACCGGATTTTTCATAAAAAGCCGGATTCCCCTCGATGCAGACAGCCTTTGCTCCAAGTTTTTTTGCCAGTTCCAGGGATTCGTCCACCAGGGCTTTTCCATATCCCCTGCGCTGATAATTGGGATGGATGCTGACCGGGCCGAAGGTGAGGACGGGAATTCTCCTGCCGTCGTCCGCCTGAATCCAGGCCCGTGTGTACATAATATGTCCCATAATTTTGCCGTCTGTTTCCATCACCAGGTCCAGCTCCGGGACAAATTCCTCCCGGTCCCGAAAGCAGTGAAGCAGATAATGCTCATAACAGCCTGGACGGTACACATTCCAGAACGCCTCTCTTGTCAGTTCCTCCGTCTGCCGGTAATCCTGAACCTCTTCTCTGCGGATTTCATAGTTTTTCTCATTCATTTCTTAATATTTCCTCCAATATTCCTTCCATATTATGTGGTTTCCAGTCCTTCAAACTGCATCTGATAATAGTGGGCGTAAATCCCGCCCTGTTCCATCAGCTCCCGGTGCGTTCCCCGTTCCGCAATGCCTTCATTGTTGATGACGATGATTTCATCGGCGTTTCGGATCGTGGAAAGGCGGTGGGCAATGGTGATAGTGGTCCTGTCCTTGGACAGCTTTTCCAGGCTCATCTGGATATGGCGCTCGCTCTCGTTGTCCAGGGCGGAAGTGGCCTCATCCAAAATCAGAATGGGCGGATTCTTCAGGAATACCCTGGCAATGGAAATCCGCTGCTTCTGTCCTCCGGACAGTCTGGTTCCCCGCTCGCCCACAAAGGTGTCGTAGCCATCGGGAAGGCTCATAATAAAGTCGTGGATATTGGCTTTTTTGGCCGCCTCGATAATTTCCTCCATAGAAGCCCCAGGTTTTCCGTAACCGATATTTTCCTTCACCGTTCCGCAGAACAGGTATACATCCTGCTGAACAATTCCAATCATGGTCCGCAGGCTTTTCAAGGTCACCCTGCTGACGTCCTTCCCATCGATGAGGACTCTTCCGCCGGTCACATCGTAAAAACGGGGAAGGAGAGAGCAGATGGTGGTTTTTCCGCCGCCGGAGGGACCTACCAGGGCAACGGAACGCCCTGCGGGAATATCAAAGGATACATGGCGCAGCACTTCTTCTTCATCGTTGTACTGGAAGCTGACATCCTCGTAGGTGACATGTCCCTTTACATCTGTTAGATCCACCGCATCCGGCGCGTCCACGATCTGGGGCTCCGTCTCCATCATAGCCTCGAAGCGCTTGAAGCCGGAAAGTCCCTTCTGCATCATTTCCGCCAGCTCCACCAGGATCTGAATGGGGCTGATGAAAATGCCGATGTATAAAGCGTACATAGCCAAATCTTCCACCGCCATTTGTCCGTGAGCGATGAGCCAGCCGCCGTAGACCACCGTTACCAGATACATCATCCCCTGAAAGAACAGATTGCTTCCCATAAAGGTCCCCATGCAGCGATAGTTGTTGTCCTTGGACTGTAAAAATCCCTCGTTGCTTTTGCGGAATTTCCTCTGTTCCACATCTTCGTTGGCAAAAGACTGGACCACACGGATTCCGGCTAGAGTATCCTGAAGGCTGGCGTTTACATCACCGATTTTCCGGCGGTTGTCCATAAAGGTGGCCTGCATCCGCTTGTTCTGGCGGGCAGAGAATACAATCATAAACAGTACCAGAATCATCAGCGGCACCGCCAGTCTCCAGTTGATCAAAAACAGGAAAATGAAGGAGCCGATGATTTTAATCAAGGAGATAAACAGATTCTCCGGCCCGTGATGGGCAAATTCCGCAATATCGAACAGATCGGAAACCAGCTTGCTCATCATCTGACCGGAATTGTTGTTGTCGTAGTAGGAGAAGGACAGCTTCTCGTAATGGTCAAAGAGCTGCTGGCGCATATCCCGCTCCATGTGGGCGCCCATCATGTGGCCCTGGTAGCTGACGTAGTATTTGCACAGAGACTGAATCACATACATGGCGAACATCCCGGCTCCGATGAGCGGAAGGGCGCTCAATATGGCCTGGCTGCTGCCAGTGAAAAGAGTCCTGGTTAAGGTCCTGAGAATCTGAGGATAAGCCAGGTCCACTAAGCTGATTGCAGCGGCACATATCAGATCCAGATAGAACACCGCCTGATAAGGTTTATAGTATCTGATAAATTTCCGCAAGGTATCCATAAGCTTTTCATACGCTCCTTAAACGTTTTTCTTCTTGTGATCATAATCTTTCAGGGCTTCCAGGGCCTCGCCGGCCATGGGGAAGAGGGCAATCATATTGAAGATCGTCATCAGCCCTACCCCTAAATCTCCCAGATCCCAGACGAAGGTATAGGCTGCCAGTCCTCCGATGAACAGCATAATCAGTGCCAGAATTTTATACAAAGTCTGGGACAGCCAGTTGTCCCCAAACAGATAGGCGATATTGGATCTGGCGTAGAACAGGATGCCGATAAAGGTTGAAAAACTGAACAGCCAGAGAATCACGGCAATAAACACGGCGCCGAAGGATCCGAAGTGATAATTCATGGCTTCCTGAAGAAGATCCATGCCTTCCATACCCTCCAGCTGACCGGCGGGGGTCAGCAGCATGATAAATGCGGTGCAGCTGCAGATGACCAGGGTATCGATAAAGACGCCCAGGGACTGAAGGAGGCCGGCCTTCACCGGATGGCTGACGTCGGCGGCAGCGGCGGCGCAGGGGGCGGAACCGCTGCCCGCTTCATTGGAAAACAGGCCCCGCTTGGCGCCGTTCATGATGACTGCTCCGATTCCTCCGCTGACTGCCTGGCGCAAACCAAAGGCCTCCTCAAAGATTCGGGCGAAGACCTGGGGCAGCATTCCTGCATTTCTTATGATAATATACAGCGTAATAACGAAATAGAGGGCCGCCATCACCGGGACCATAAGATCCAGCACCTTTACCGTAGCATGCTTGCGCAGGACAATGATTGCAGCCAGAGCCACCAGCGCCACAGTGGTGTAAAGCGGCGGGATGTGAAAGGCGTTCCGGAAGGCGGAGGAAACGGAATTTCCGATGACCTGACTGATGCCGCACCAGCAGATGAGGCCGGAGAGGGCAAACAGGGACGCGATGGCAGAGCGCTTTCCCGGACCCTTCTTTCCGGCAAACAGTTGATGGAGATAGTAGGCCGGGCCGCCCCGGTATCCCCCATAGAGAGGGTCTTTTTCCTTATACAGCTGGGCCAGGGTAGCCTCGATAAAGGCGGTGGAGGAACCTAAGAGGGCAATGAGCCACATCCAAAACACCGCCCCCGCACCTCCGGCGGAAATAGCGGCCACTACGCCTACCAGATTCCCCATTCCCACCCTAGTGGCTGTGGACACAATCAGAGCCTGGACTCCGGAGATGGAGCCGGCATGTCCGCTGGAACTGCGGTTTTCTGCTGTGACCCGAAGCATTTCGGGAAATAGCCGGAAGGGGAGAAAACGAGTCCGGATGGTGAAATAAATCCCGGAGGGAATCAAAATTATTACCAGAATAGAAAGTCCTAAGCTGCTTCCGCCCGGAAGAGGAATCGAAATCAAATCTCCCCATAGAAGATTATACATGGCTTCAATCAGGGAAACAATTCCCTGACCGAGATTATTGAAAAAAGACATTGTATTGGATAATCCTTTCGTCCTATGGTACTTGGCCTTAAAAAGCCTGAACTACAGTATATATCAAATTGGCAAATCTTAAAACCCCTTTTTGTTATTGATCTAAAATATAATTGCGTATTCCTGCCGATTCCGATATAATAAAGGAAGTGCCGCTTTCGCCTTGTAAAAAGAATAAGCGCGGCAAAACAGGAGATTTTAAAAATATGAAACATTTTAACATTGCTATTGACGGTCCCGCCGGAGCGGGAAAAAGCACCATTGCCAAAGAGGTGGCAAGGCGTCTGGGGTTCATCTATGTAGATACCGGAGCCATGTACCGGGCCATGGCTTTATTTCTTCTTCGACGGGGCCTGGACCCGAAAAATCAGAAGGCGGTAGAAGAGGAATGCAGGCAGGCACAGATTTCCCTGGCCTACGAGGACGGCGCCCAGCAGGTCATCTTAAACGGTGAGAACGTCACTGGCCTGATTCGGACCGAGGAGGTGGGAAATATGGCTTCCGCCACTTCCGTCTATATGCCGGTCCGGGAGAAACTGGTCCAGCTGCAGCAGGAACTGGCTGCCCGGGAAAACGTGATTATGGACGGCCGTGATATCGGGACCTGCGTGCTTCCCGACGCACCGGTCAAAATATACCTCACCGCCTCCGTTCAGGTACGGGCCCTGCGCCGTTTTAAGGAGCTTCAGGGAAAGGGAATCGACTGCAGCCTGGAGGAGATTGAGAAGGACATCCGGGCCAGAGACGAGCAGGATATGAACCGGGAACATTCGCCGCTTCGCCAGGCGGCAGACGCTGTTTTGATTGACAGCTCCGCCATGACCATCCAGGAGGTTATCGACGCCATTATCCGGGAAGCTGAGAACAAAGGTTTAAGGGAGGCGTGATGAAACAGAGTTCAGAAAAGCGGAAAGTCATTGTGGCTAAAACCGCCGGTTTCTGCTTTGGCGTGGAGCGGGCGGTCAATGAGGTTTATAAACAGATTCAGCTTCAAAAGGAAGGGGAAACCGGAGGCCCCATCTATACCTACGGTCCGATTATCCACAATGAAGAGGTGGTCCGGGATTTGGAGGAGAGGGGCGTACAGGTCCTGAATACGCCGGAAGATCTGATGGCCCTTCCCGAAGGGACAGGTACGGTGATTATCCGCTCCCATGGAGTAAGCAAAGAGATTTATGAGCTGCTGAAGGAACGAAAGATACGGATTGTGGACGCCACCTGCCCTTTTGTCAAGAAGATTCATCGGATTGTGGAGGAGCATTCGAAAGCAGGGGAGACGGTTATTATCATTGGAAATCCCAGCCATCCCGAAGTGGAAGGAATCCGCGGATGGGGAAATGGGGATACAATTGTGATAGAAAACGGGACACAATTGGAAAATTTGCGCCTTCCAACGGGGCAAAAGGTTTGTATCGTATCCCAAACGACATTTAATTACAACAAATTTAAAGAATTAGTTGAAAAAATTTCGAAAAAGGGTTATGATAGTAGTGTTTTAAATACGATTTGCAATGCAACACAGGAAA
>OLVT01000065.1_pt1 | contig 114983 bp, 97 predicted proteins | sample 1673241 | NCBI WGS metagenome assembly OLVT01 (sample SAMEA3178936, study PRJEB25190) | human gut metagenome | biome: human gut; feature: human-associated habitat; material: faeces | place: Austria | collected 2013
ACGCGGCCTCTGCGTCCCGAACGCAGCGCTCTACCAAACTGAGCCACGCCTCGATACCTAGGGTAGTATAATACAAAACCTTTGGGTTGTCAACCAAAATTTTGAAATTTTTTCAAAGGAAAAGAGGGAAACCCTTAAGCCTTCTCCGGCTCAGGCGTTCCCCTCATTCTCAGAGTTTTACTGAATGGAAGTTACCTTATAGTCCTGATCCTCCACCGCTTTCTTCAGCACATCGTCTGCCACCGCCTCGGTCAGGGTTACCACTGCGGTTCCCTTCTCATGGCTGACCTCAGCTCCGGCAACACCGGGAAGGGCCTCCAGCACCTTCTTCACCCGGGCCTCGCAGTGTCCGCACATCATTCCTTCGATATTCATCGTCTTTGTCATGGTCGAAACCTCCTTTTTTGTTTTCGCTTTTCTCTTTTTATCTCTGCCGGCGTCGTAAAGCCGGAAGAAATTCAGTCTCAGGGCATTGCTGACCACGCAGAAGCTGGAAAGGCTCATGGCGGCAGCTCCAAACATAGGATTTAATTTCCATCCGAACAGGCCGATCCACAGCCCTGCCGCCAATGGAATGCCGATTACATTGTAGAAAAATGCCCAGAACAGGTTCTCATGGATATTGCGCAGTGTAGCCCGGCTCAGCCGGATAGCCGCAGGCACATCGCTGAGACGGCTCTTCATCAGCACAATGTCCGCCGCATCGATTGCCACATCGGTACCTGCGCCGATGGCAATTCCGATATCCGCCCTGGTCAGAGCCGGCGCATCGTTGATTCCGTCTCCCACCATAGCCACCTTTCCCTTTTCCTTCAGGGAGCGGATAACGCTTTCCTTTCCATCAGGCAGTACGCCCGCAATCACCTGGTCCACGCCAGCCTGGCGGCCGATGGCCTTTGCCGTGCGTTCATTGTCGCCGGTCAGCATCACAACCTGAATACCCATATTCTGAAGCTGGCGCACCGCTTCCGGACTGTCTTCCTTAATCACGTCCGCCACGGCGATGATGCCCAGCATCCGGTCATCCCGGCTGAAGAACAGCGGGGTCTTGCCCTCCTCCGCCAGGGTTTTCGCCTTCGCCTCCAAATCCGCCGGAATTCCCTGGATAAACTTGCTGTTGCCGCCTTTGAGTACCGCTCCGTCCAGGACGGCGGTCAGACCATTTCCGGGAAGGGCCTGGAAATCCGTCACCTCTCTGGCGGAAATCGACTCCTCTCTGGCCTTTTCCAGTATTGCCCGGGCCAGAGGGTGCTCGCTCTTCTGTTCCAGAGCGTAGGCCAGGCCCAGCAGTTCTTCCCCGCTCACTCCATCCGCCGTCAGAAGATCCGTCACCTTCGGCTCACCGCTGGTAATGGTTCCTGTTTTATCCAGGGCCACAATTTCCGTCTTTCCGGCTTCCTCCAGGGAAACCGCCGTCTTAAACAGGATTCCGTTTTTCGCTCCAAGTCCATTTCCCACCATGATGGCCACCGGCGTAGCCAGACCCAAGGCGCAGGGGCAGCTGATGACCAGAACGGAAATGCCCCTGGCAAGGGCAAAGCCGAAGGTTTCTCCTGCCAGCAGCCAGCCCAGAGTCGTTACAATGGCAATGGTAATCACAGCCGGCACGAAGACACCGGAAACCCGGTCCGCCACCTTTGCGATGGGAGCCTTGGTGGCCGCCGCGTCGCTGACCATCTGGATAATCTGGGACAGGGTGGTATCTTCCCCCACTCTGGTAGCCTGGCAGCGGATAAAGCCGGACTGATTGAGGGTTGCGGCAGAAACCGGATCCCCGGCCGCTTTATCCACCGGGATGCTCTCTCCCGTCAGGGCCGACTCGTTTACCGCGCTGCTGCCCTCCAGGACAATGCCGTCTACCGGGATGTTTTCACCGGGGCGGACTACAAAGATATCTCCTTTATTCACCTGGTCGATGGGGACCTCTGTCTCTGCGCCGTTTCTTATCACCACGGCAGTCTTGGGAGCCAGCTTCATCAGCCCCTTTAAGGCGTCGGTCGTCTTTCCCTTAGACCTGGCCTCCAGCATCTTTCCTACCGTAATCAGCGTCAGAATCATGGCCGCCGATTCAAAGTAGAATTCATGCATATATGTCATCACGCCGGCCATGTCGCCCTTTGCCTGGGCGTCCGTCATAGCGAAGAGGGCGTAGACGCTCCACACGAAGGAAGCGCCGGAGCCTAAGGCCACCAGAGTATCCATATTGGGAGAACGGTGCCAGAGGCTTTTAAAACCGCTGATGAAAAATTTCTGGTTGATGACCATCACGATTCCCGTCAAAAGCAGCTGCAGGATGCCCATGGCTACATGGTTTTCCGCGAAAAACGCGGGCACCGGCCATCCCCACATCATGTGACCCATGGAAAAATACATGAGCACGATTAAAAATCCAAGGGAGGCGAAAAGCCTTCTTTTTAAAACAGGAGTTTCATGGTCCTTTAAGGCTTCCTCGGCCTCCGCCAGACTGGCAGATGCGGCCTGACGGCTCCCCGCTTCTTTGGCGCCTTTCAGGGAAGCGCCGTATCCGGCTTCCTCCACCGCCGCGATAATATCCGATGCCGCGGCTGTACCCTCCACGCCCATGGAGTTGGTCAGAAGGCTTACGGAGCAGGAGGAAACCCCCGGCACCTTGGACACTGCCTTCTCCACCCGGGCGCTGCAGGCCGCGCAGCTCATTCCCGTTACCGTATATTGTTCCATACTTCTCAACCTCTTTAACGCATCAGCTTCTGAAGGGTCGTCACCAGTTCGTCGATGGTCTCGTCCTTCCCGCTGCGGATGTCCTCCGCCACGCAGGTCCGGATATGGTTGGCCAGCAGCACCTTATTAAAGCTGCAGAGGGCCGCGTTTACCGCCGCCACCTGAGTCAAGATATCGGTGCAGTAGGCATCCCGCTCTACCATTCCTTTGATGCCCCGGATTTGTCCCTCGATACGGTTTAACCGGTGAATCAAATCCTTGTACTCCTTCTCGCTTCTTTCCTTTGTTTTATGGCAATTACAGACTTTTTCTTCCTGCGCCATGCACCTGACCCGCCTTTCTATCCCATTACTGTTTCCAGCTGAGTGTTTCCTTATGTTGGAATGTTTTTCTTTCATTCACGCTACGGCCATAGTATATACCCCTATGGGGTATTTGTCAAGAGGGTTGAGAAAAAGAGCAAAAAAGAGAGACTATGCTCTCCTTATGCTTGAAAAACTTCTGGAACTTTAAAGCAAAAAACTGCCGGAAGCCAACCTATCTCAGCTTCCGGCAGTGCCAGTCCTTTATGCAGTTTTTGCTTTTTCAACATTTGAAAGGCGCATTTTTACATCCCGAATCTCGCCCTCCAGATAGTTCATACGCAGAAGAAGCAGTTCTTTTTCGTTTTCAACCTTTAACGCTTCAGCCAGCTTTCGCATAAGATCCGCATGGCCTTCTCCGATAATTTTAATTCCCTTATCCGTTTCATTCTCCAGATGAAGTTCCATTCTGATTACCCGAGACTTAACGTTTTGTACCTCGTCTCTCAAAGTCTGAACTTCCCCTTTAACCTCCTGCAAATCCGCAGAAATTGGTTTCAGCATACGTTCCATCGCCTGCAGCATTTCCTGTTCTGTCATAATTTCGCCTCCTCCCGTATCCGAAAATAAGTCCGACTCTCCATCCGGACTTTTGCACCTCTCACAGTGTCCTGATTATATCATGGGACAGTATTCGTGTCCATATTTTAATTCTCTTAACCGGGATATTTTATGGGACCGCCGCAAGCGCAACAGTCCCATAATTTTAAGATGCCGATTTTTACTCCTCCTCAATTTCCGCAAGACGCTTTCTCACCTGCGCCAGTTCATCTTCCAGGTATCTCAAACTAAGCTTCAGAATATAGATTTCCCTGTCTGTCCCGGACATCTCCTCCGTCTCAGAAAGATTTTTCAGCGTATCTATGAGCGCCTGCTGAACATCCGGATTCTCCATACCTCTCCCTCCTCGTCAACCAAAGCTCGAGCCGAACAAACTGCCCGGCCAGGTGCCCCTATTATACCTGTTTTCTGTTTTTCTGTCTACATAGGGAATCCGCCGTCTTTCGGATATCCCAAAAGACGGCGGTACAACACCTTATTGAAGCGGAAATACCGTCATAATCCAAAGCACCGATACGATACAGCACATCAGCGACAGGGGCCAGGAAATCTTAATCATGGTTTTCTGGTCATACCCGCCGTATCCCATGATATAGGGAATCGCGGAGGTGGCGCTGGGCGTCATATATGCGGAAAGGCAGGCAGACTGAATCAGAATCATCAGCCCGATCGGATTGCTTCCCGTGGCAGCGCAGGTGGCAATGGGATGGTAAATCAGCATGGTTCCACGGTTGGACATAAACTGGGTCTGGATGAACGGAACGATGAAGAAAATCAATCCTACAATATAAGAATTGCCGTTCACCGCATTCACCAGCCTTCCGATATGGCTGCCGATCAATTCTCCGGCGCCTGTGGAACTTAAGGCATTGGAAATACCGTTGGACCCGACAATCAGCATCAGCATGCCAATGGGAAGGGCCTTTCCCGCCTCCTTGGGCTTCAGCACGCCGAAGAAAATCATCGCCAGCGCGCCCATAATCGTACACTGCCAGCTTTCCAGCCCCAGCTGTCCAGAGAACATCAGAGCCGCCGCCGTCAGCACAAAGGCCATAAGTCCTGCGATATTCTGCAGATTGGTAAGGGGCCTGTTCTCCGCCCCCTTCTTCATGGTATAGTCAACCTCCACCACCGGTTCAGCCGGCGAAAGCCGGGGCGCGATAAATACGCAAAATATAAAAGCTATAAACAGCATCGGGAATCGTCCAAGCATACCGTCCGTCAGCTGAACCACATAATCCGTATAGCCGTAATTGCTCAAATACCCGTTCAGCTCTGCCGCCACCGTGGCACCCTGTCCGATAGGAAGAATGCAGCAGGTAACAACCGCCGCGGCGCCCACGCCAAACATTACCTTGCTAGGCTTAACTCCCAGCGCCTCCGCTGAGGACCTCAGCATAGGAGCTACAATCCCGAATACAACCGCAGGACTCTGGATCATCTGGCTTAACAGAATACTGATTAATACGTAACCTGCCATCGTCCGGACCAGACTTCCTTTCGCGGCCCTGGCGATAGCCTCCGTAATCATCCGGCAGTATTTCGTCCGGTTAAATCCCTCCGCTACAATACACATTGCGCCAATCATGATTACATTGTCGTCGCTGAAACAGGACAGTGCCTGTTCGGGACTCAGACATCCCGTCAGGGTAAAAGCGATTAAAGCGGTAATTCCAAAGGTACCGAGGCTGAATTTTCCGCTGCAGTACCCAATCACCGTCAGTACAAATATAATCAGACAAATTGTCAGCTGGCTCATTTGCGTTCCCCCTTACCGAAATCCGAAAAATAGGTTTTCAGGGCACTGAAAAACAGCGCCTCCCCCTCCAAGTACCCTTCTGTCCTGCGGACCAGGAATCCATGCCTGGCCCCTTTTATTTTTTTCGCCGTCACAGTTACCCCCGCTTCCACCAGCTTTCGGGCAAACTCCAGGGCTTCCTGGCACAGCGTATCATGTTCCGCCGCCAGAATAGTAAAGGGCGGCAGATCTGTCAGTTCTTCTTTGGAGGCACAGACCGGCGAGGCGCAGATTTCTTTCCGACGCTCCGGTTCCACATACCAGTCATTGTACAGTCTGGCGTTTTTCACGCGCTCCGGCTCCTGGCCGGCTCCAGGCTTCTCCCCCGCGTCCGTATACAAATCATAGGGAGGATAGCAGCTGACCGCTCCCAGGGGCATGGGATTTCCGGCCTTCTTCAGCATAAAAAGAATGGCCGTAATCATATTCGCCCCGGCGCTCTCTCCGGAAAGGACGATGCGTCCGGAATCTCCGCCCAGGCTGTCCGCCTTTTCCTGTATGTGGCGCACCAGGTCGTACCCCTCCTCCACCGCGTAGGGATATTTGTACTCCGGAGCAATCTTATAGTCCACATCCACCACCAGGCACTGCCCGTTGACCGCCAGGATTCTGGAAAACCCAAAATCCCTTCCCCTGTAGCCTTTGACAAATCCCCCGCCATGGAAATTAATCAGCACCGGCAGCTTCTCCTGTTCTGAAAAAGGCCGGTACACATAAGCGGTTACCGTTCCATACCTGGTCGGAAACTCCATCTTTTCCTGACTCTGTACCGGATACCGCTCCATCAGTTCCTGGTCCACCTCCTGGCCTACGGCCTGGCTGCGGACCCGTTCCAATTCGTTCATTGTTTCCCCTCCTTGTGTTGTTGTAAAATCAATCTTACCCTGTTCTGTCTGATAAGTAAAATTAACAAATATTTCAAAACATAAAAATTTTTTATATAATCATTCCGAGGTCAGGCCCGGAAGCCCGCAGCAAAAAAGCGTCCTGATAATGAAAATCCTCATCATCAGAACGCCTGTCCTTTTATCGGTCCATATAAAATTTTCTAATATAATGAATCAAGGTACGGACTTCTTCCCGCCGCCATCCCTCATCGGTCCATACCAGATAAATAGGAACGAGAGGTTCCTCCCGCAGGGGCTTTCCCACAATTCCACTGTAATTTCGCACCGCTCCCTCCGGAAAGTATCCGGTGGCCACATTTGCCTGGATCATGCTCAGCGCCATGCTGATTTGCTCGTAGCGCTGGATGACCGCAGGCTTCACTCCGTAGGGCTCAAACAGCCGTTCCATCACCTTCATTTTATTGTTATCGTTCAGAGTGGACACCATCTTCTCATGGAGGACCATGGAAACATCTAATTCCTTCTCTTTTGCCAGAGGGTGGGCGGCGGATACGCAATACCACATTCCCATTCTGCACAGCTCCGCTTTCCGGAACTCATCCATCTCGTCTTCTTCCTGCCGCGGGACGATAATCACATCCAGTTTGCCATCCCTTAATCTGGGGAGAAGTTCCTCTGACGCTCCAAACCGCACCACAATGTTAAGCTCCGGATGATGCTCCACCCCAAAAGCAAAATACTCCTGGTAAACGCTTGCCCCGGACGCTTTTGTCAGGCCAAGGCGGATATACCGTTTCTGCTCTGCCATGAAACGAATCTGATTTTCAAAATCATTTACCCTTTGAAGCAGCGCGCACGCTTCCCGGTAGAATGCCATCCCCTCATCTGTCAGGGCCATTCCCTTACTCCTCCGGTTCAGGAGGCGAATTTGAAATTCCTGCTCCAGCTCCCGGATGGCGGTACTGACCGTAGGCTGTGTTACAAACAATTTTTCCGCCGCTTTCGTAATGCTGTACAGCTCGCAGGCCGTACAGAAATATTTCAGCTGCAGCAGCGTCATAGGCCCACCCCCTGCCTGCTTTTTCTTTTTGTTTATCCCACAAATTTCGACCAATATCCTGCCGCAAACAGCACAATCATAATCACCGGCAGCACATAGGTCACATAAACTCTGGCCCAGGCCGGGAACTTAATTCCCGTCCCCTCGTTGGCCTCCGCCATGAATTTCTTAAATCCCCACCCGTAGCGGCTGGTGCAGAACAGCAGATAAATCAGGCTTCCAATAGGAAGAAGGGTATTACTGGTCAGGAAATCTTCCAAATCCATAATGGTGCTTCCATCCCCGAAGGGCGCAAAGCCGCTGAGCACATTGAAGCCCAGAACACAGGGAAGCGAGAGCACAATCACCACCACAATGTTCACCCAGGCCGCCTTCTTGATGGAGCAGCCCGTCAGGTCCGTGGCAAAAGAAATCATGTTCTGGAACACGGCGATGACCGTGGAATAGGCCGCAAAGGTCATAAAAATGAAGAACAGCGCTCCCCAGAACCGGCCCAGGGGCATATGGTTAAACACATTCGGCAGGGTGATAAACACCAGGGAGGGGCCGGAGGTGGACTCGATGCCGTAAGCGGAGCAGGCCGGAAAGATAATCAGTCCCGACATAAAGGCCACGCAGGTATCCAGAATCAGAACATTAATAGCCTCTCCCGTCAGCCTCCGCTCCTTGCCGATGTAGCTTCCGAAAATCGCCAGAGCGCCGATGCCGATGCTCAAGGTAAAGAAGGATTGACCCATGGCGGCGTAGAGGGATTCTCCCAGCCCCGCTTCCGTCATTTTCCCGAAATCCGGCTTTAAGTAGAAGCTCAGCCCCTCTGCGCCTCCCTCCAGCAGAACGGAATTCACCGCCAACACGATCAGCAGCAGGAACAGGCAAATCATCATCACCTTGGTAATCCGCTCCACGCCATCCTGAAGGCCCATCATGCAGATAGCAAAACAGATCACCACCGTAATGACCATGAACAGCGTCATAAGGCCAGGCTGGTCCATGAGAGCGTTGAACTCCTGCCCCACACCGGCCGCGTCCAGGCCCACAAAATCGCCTTTGGCCATTTTAAAGAAATATAAAAGCATCCATCCGGCCACCGTGGTATAGAACATCATCAGAATATAGTTTCCCGCGATGGCAATAATTTTTGCCAGGTGCCACTTGGAACCCTCCGGCTCCAGCACATCAAAGGACAGGGCCGCGCTCTTGCGGCTGGCTCTTCCCACGGCAAACTCCATCACCACGATGGGAAGCCCCAGAGCCAGCAAAAACAGAATATAGACCAGCACGAAGGCCGCTCCTCCGTAGGCCCCTACAATATAGGGGAACCGCCATACATTTCCGAGGCCGATGGCGCAGCCTGCCGAAATCAGGATAAATCCCAATCTGGATGAAAATTTTTCCCTTTCCATGTCATAAAACCTCTCATTCTCTTTTTGTACCGGGCGTCCGCCCTATAGAAACACGGGGCAAAATCCCCCTCTCTGAGCCAGCTCGTCCGGGGGCTTTCGCCCCGGGTTTCTGCATGGCTAATTACAGGTCAAACAGCGACAGCTGATTGGACTGGGGCAAATCCTTTAAAAGTCCTAAATCTGCCATCAGACCGCAGATCGTGCCGTTGACTTTCGTCCGGTTGCTGAAATCCTCTCTGGACAAAAAGGGGCCGTCCTTCACCGCGTCCACCACAGCCTCCGCGGCCTTCTCCCCCAGTCCGTCGATGCTGCTTAGGGATGGCATCAGCTTCCCGTCGATAATCTGAAAATCTCTTGCTTTTGCCCGGTAAATATCCAGGGGCATAAACTCAAATCCTCTGGCGTACATTTCCTGGACAATCCGCATATCCCGGAGGGTATCCTGCTCCTTTTTCGACAGGGTATCGGCCCGTTTCTTGTAATCTGCCAGGTAGTATTCCAGCTTGTCCCGCCCCTGGCACATGATTTCGTAGGAAAAGGCGCTGGCGCGGATGCTGAAGAAGGCCGCGTAGTACGCAAGGGGATAGAAGATCTTGCAGTAGGCAATGCGCCAGGCCATCATAACGTAGGCCGCCGCATGGGCTTTGGGGAACATATATTTGATCTTCTTGCAGGACCAGATATACCAGTCCGGCACCCTATGTGCTTCCATCTCCGTCACCCACTCGGGTTTCAGTCCCTTGCCCTTTCGTACACTCTCCATGATGGTGAAGGACAGTCCCTCGTCCAGCCCCTTGGAAATCAGATAGATCATAATGTCGTCACGGGTACAGATGGCTGTCTGAATGGTTGCCTTTCCCTCCTGAATCAGGGTCTGGGCATTTCCCAGCCACACATCCGTGCCGTGGGCCAGGCCGGCAATCCGCACCAGGTCGGAAAAGTATTTGGGCTTGGTGTCAAGAAGCATCTGCATTGCAAAGTCCGTACCAAACTCCGGCACTCCCAGAGCTCCCAGGGGGCAGCCGCCGATATCCTCCGGCTGAATCCCAAGGGCTTCCGTATTCTGGAACAGGCTCATAACCTCCTTGCTGTCCAGAGGGATGTCGTGAACCGGATCAATCCCAGTCAGATCCTGAAGCATTCGGATCATGGTGGGATCATCGTGTCCCAGAATGTCCAGCTTCAGCAGGTTGTGGTCAATGGAGTGATAGTCAAAATGGGTGGTAATGGTGGAGGTGGTCATATCGTTGGCCGGGTGCTGTACCGGAGTAAAGGAGTAGATCTCCTCTCCCAGGGGAAGCACGATGATGCCCCCCGGATGCTGTCCCGTAGTCCGCCGCACTCCCACGCAGCCCTGAACGATGCGGTTGATCTCGCAGTTGCGCTTTCGGCTTCCCCGTTCCTCATAATATTTTTTCACATAGCCGAAGGCCGTCTTGTCCGCCAGGGTGCCGATGGTCCCTGCCCGGAAGGTCTGGCCCTTGCCGAAGATAACCTCCGTGTAGTCGTGGGCCTTACTCTGGTATTCTCCGGAAAAGTTCAGGTCAATATCCGGCTCCTTGTCCCCCTTAAATCCGAGGAAAGTTTCAAATGGAATATCAAATCCGTCCTTTTCCAGGAGCGTACCGCAGACCGGGCATTTCTTATCCGGCATATCGCAGCCCGCCATGCCGGAAAATGCCTTCACCTCCGGAGAGTCGAAATCATAGTAGCGGCACTTGGGGCAGTGATAGTGGGGGCTTAAGGGATTTACCTCCGTAATTCCCGCCATGGTAGCCACAAAGGAGGAACCGACGGAGCCTCTGGATCCTACCAGATAGCCGTCCTCATTGGATTTCCACACCAGCTTCTGGGCGATGATGTACATTACCGCGAATCCATTGGTAATAATAGAATGAAGCTCCCGCTCCAGCCGGTCTACTACGATCTGAGGAAGTTCCTCCCCGTACATCTCATGGGCCCGGTCGTAACAGATCTTTGTCAGCGTCTTGTCCGAATCCGGAATTACCGGAGGACACTTATCCGGCCGTACCGGGGCAATTTTCTCGCACATGTCCGCCACCTTCCGGGTATTCGTAACCACCACCTCATAGGCTTTATCCGGTCCCAGATACTCAAACTCCTTTAACATCTCCTCGGTGGTGCGAAGAAAAAGCGGAGCCTGCTCGTCCGCATCCTTAAAACCCTGGCCCGCCATAATAATCCGGCGGTAAATTTCATCCTGGGGATCCAGGAAATGGACGTCGCAGGTAGCGCAGACCAGCTTGCCGAACTGCTCCCCCAGTTTTACGATTTTCCGGTTCAGATCCCTCAGTTCCTCCTCTGTCTTCACCGTACTTTTTTCATCCCTCAGCATAAAAGCGTTATTGCCGATGGGCTGAATTTCCAGATAGTCGTAAAACCGAACCAGTCTGGCAATTTCTGAATCCGGAGCTCCCCGCAGCAGAGCCTGGTACAGCTCTCCCGCCTCACAGGCGGAGCCGATAATGAGGCCTTCCCGGTACTGGTTCAGCACGCTTTTGGGGATTCTGGGCCGTCTGGCGTAGTAGGTCAGATGGGACAGGCTCACCAGACGGTAAAGGTTAATCCGACCCACATCGTTTTTAGCCAGGATAATCACATGGTAGGTGGGCAGCTTCTTGATGGTCTCCTCGTCCATGGTCTTTAAAGCGTTTAACTGATCCAGGGTTTCCACATCCCGCTCCCGGAACATTTTCACAAAGGCGGCGAAAATCTCCGCCGTACAGCCCGCATCGTCCACGGCCCGGTGATGGTTCTCCAGGGAAATGTTCAGGGCCTTGGCTACTGTGTCCAGCTTGTACCGGTTCAAATTTGGCAAAAGGACCCTGGCCATGGCCACCGTGTCCAAAACCGTAGGAGCAAAATCCAATCCCATTTTTTTCGCATAGTGGTCAATAAATCCCACATCGAAGGACGCATTGTGGGCTACAAGGACCGCATCCCCCACAAAATCCAAAAATTGAGGTAAAATTACATCGATTTTTGGGTACGGAAGCACCATTGCATCGTTGATTCCCGTCAGTTTTTCAATCTCAAAGGGAATGGGAACATCCGGATTTATGAACGTGGAAAACCGATCCGTAATGGTTCCATCCTCCACTCTCACCGCTCCGATTTCAATGATCCGGTTTTTCTCCGGGCTAAAGCCTGTGGTCTCAATATCAAAAACCACAAAGGTATCTCCAAAGCTCTGGTTTCTGGAATTTTCCACCAGCTGCTTGGTATCATCTACCAGGTATCCCTCCACTCCGTAGAGAACCTTAAAGGCATCCCCCTTATCCAGGGCATGGTTAGCATCCGGGAAGGCCTGAACGCAGCCATGGTCCGTCACGGCAATCGCGGACATTCCCCATTTCTTGGCCCGCTTGATGATATCCTTTACCTCGGATACACCGTCCATATCGCTCATCTTTGTGTGGCAGTGAAGCTCCACCCGCTTTTCCAGGCTGTTGTCCATCCGCTTGGAAGTGAAATCCTCCGCCTTCTTAATTCCCACGATAGAACCCAGAGTCAGCTCCCCGTCAAACCGGTCGATGGTGGTCACTCCCTTAATTCGGATGAAGCTTCCCACTGGCAGCACCGCCTTCACCTCGTCGAAAAGTTCCGGACGCACAAACATTTTCACGGTAATAGTATCAGTAAAATCCGTCACATCAAAGGTAAGAATAAACTTTCCGCTGCGCAGCTCCCGGCTCTCGCTGGTCAGAATTTTGCCTCTCAGGGTGACTTCTCCCATCTCCCCTTCAATGGCATCAATCGGGATAAAGTCGTCATCAAAATCACGGCCATAGAGCACATCCGGATTATCAGAGCGCTTCAGAGAATAGGATTTTTCCTCCCCGAAACGGCTGTTCTTTCCCCAGCCTTCTTTCTTCCGGCCCCGGCTTAAACTTCCTTCCTGAGCCTTTCCCCGCGTCAGACCGCCCTGATCCTTCAAGGCCTTGTCCTTCTTTTCTGCCGAAACAGTTCCATTTCCTGGCAGCGCTGCTTCTGGCACAGGCGCTTGGCTGTCCCAGGGCGCCGAATCGGCTGCAAAAGTTCCGGAAGGAGCAAAAAATCCATCCGTCCCTCCGGCTCCTTCCAAAGCCGGCCTTCCCGAACTCTTCGGAGCACTGTATCCATTTTCCGCTCCCGGCTCTCCCCCGTGGTTTCTCCAGTAAATCTGGCGTGCTTCCTCCTCCATCCGCAGCTGCATCTTTTTTCTCATCTCGCCGCCCGTAGGCGGTACATAACGCCAGGTAATCTCCACCGGCAGGCCGCATCGCTCTCCAAACACCTTCTCCAGTACCCGCTTCAGTTCCCCTACCCGGTCCCGGTTTACCATGGTGTCCTCGATGGTCATATCCATTTTGTCCTGACCCTCAAAGGTGATGTTGGCCTTACGGAACATGTTGTACTCCACAATGCTGTAGTTTTTCAGCTCCAGAAGAAGGCTGTCCCTGTAAAGCTCCAGAAGCTTTTTGGGGGTGTACTGATCTGATAAACGGTATTTCTCCTGAATCTTTATCGTCAGCTGTTTGTCGGGAAACAGCTGCTCCTTAATCCCCCGTTCCAGATCGTAAATATTATGCTTGTGAATCAATCGGGTACTTTTTAAATAGATGCGGATGGAGCTTCTGTCTCTGGCCGCGGTAACACGTTCCACCTGCACCATCTCCAAAAGCTCCTTTAAGGGTTCCGCCACATTTAAGCCCGGAAATACATCAAAAAACCGTTTTTCCATGAAATCGCTTCCTATCTCTTACGCAGCCGTCCTCTAAGGCTTTTAGGCCTCAGCCAGAGAAACCAGCTCCTGACGCAAAGCTTCCAAAAGCTCCTCCTCAGGAACTTTGCGCAAAATTTCGCCTTTTCGGAACAGAAGTCCCTCTCCCATTCCGCCCGCAATCCCTAAATCCGCCTCTCTGGCTTCCCCGGGTCCGTTTACAACACAGCCCATAACCGCTAGTTTTAAATCCAGCTGATCAAATTCCGCCACCAGCTTCTCTACCTTTCCAGCCAATCCAATAAGGTCAATACAGGTTCTTCCGCATGTGGGACAGGAAACCACCTCGATTCCCCCTTTTCGCAATCCCAGGGTTTTTAAAATCAGTTTGGCAGATTTCACTTCCTCCACCGGGTCGCCGGTGAGGGATACCCGGATTGTATCGCCGATTCCCTGGTTTAAAATCAGCCCCAGCCCAATGGCAGACTTAATATTGCCTGCCGTCACTGTTCCCGCTTCGGTAATTCCCACATGGAGAGGGTAATCCGTGCGCCGGGCAATCAGTTCATGAGCCCTGACGCACATCATTACATCAGAAGACTTAATGCTGATTACCAGCTGGTCATAGCCCATCTCCTCAATCAGGGCCACCTGGCCCAAAGCGCTTTCCACCAAGCCCTCCGCCGTAACGCCGCCGTATTTCTCCAGAAGGGATTTTTCCAGAGAACCGCTGTTGACTCCCACCCGAATGGGAATCTGACGCTCTCTGGCGCAGTCCACCACCGCTTTTATACGTTCTTTAGAACCAATATTGCCCGGATTGATGCGGATTTTATCCGCTCCATTCTCCATGGCCGCAATGGCAAGGCGGTAATCAAAATGGATATCCGCCACCAATGGAATATGAATTTCCTTTTTGATCCGGGACAAAGCCTCTGCGGCCTCCCTGGTGGGGACCGCCACCCGGATAATTTCGCAGCCTGCCTGCTCCAAAGCATGAATCTGCGCCACGGTATCCTCCACCGATTCCGTTTTCGTATTGCACATGGACTGAATCAGAATGGGATTTCCTCCGCCGATTATCCGGTTTCCAATCCTCACCTTCCTGGTCTGTTCTCGTTTCATGTTCTCTCCCTCACACTTTTCAAAACAACTTTCTCAAATCATTGAATAGTACGAAAATCATCAGAGCCATTAAAAGCATCATACCCGCCAGATGGACCATACCTTCCTTTTCCCTGTCAATGGGTTTGCCCCTCACAACCTCCAGAAGAAGGAATACCAGTCTTCCTCCATCCAGGGCCGGAATCGGCAGAAGGTTCATAACGCCAAGGTTCGCGCTAAGCAGAATGCTCAAGCTGATCAGGCTTAACACAACCGTCATCAGGCCATAGGGGGCTGCCTCCTCCACCGTAGCGTTAATCCCTGACACGATTCCAACCGGCCCGCTCAAATCATCAACGGTCACCAGGCCTTTAAACATCATATAAAAGGTATCAAACACATATCGAATGCAGAATTCCACTTCGTAAAGCCCCTGCGCCATGAGAGTGAACGGTGAATCCGCCGGGTAGTAGGTTCCGTCAAAGAGTACGCCGATTCGGTACATTCCCCGCTCGGAATCCCAGACCGGTTCCAGAACGCTCCTGTAGACAGTTTTTTCCCCATCTTCTGTCCGCTCATAAGTCAGTTCCAGAGATTCTCCCGGATGGGTCAGGGTATACAAGTTGATATCCCGGTAAGCGTGAACGGCGCGGCCATTGATTTTTGTCACCATATCTCCGGCCTGAATTCCCGCCTCCATGGCAGGATACCCCTCCTCCACACCAGCCACCAGAGTTTTGCTGTATCCGGTTACCCCTACCAGAACCATGGACAGCACCCATGCCAGAAGGAAATTAAAGACAGGTCCTGCGGCCACCACTGAAATCCGGGCCCAAACGGATTTATTACCAAAGGCATTGGGCGCCATCTCCTCCTCGTCCTCGCCCAGCATCATGCAGGACCCCCCAAAAGGCAGCGCCTTAATGGAATATCTGGTTTCCCCTTTTCGAAAGCTAACCAGCCTTGGCCCCATTCCCAATGAAAATTCCAGAACACCGATGCCATTCAGCTTTGCCAGCAGAAAATGGCCGAATTCGTGAATCAGAATAATCAGTCCGAAAATCAGTACCGCCGCAATCAAACTCATGAATCTTCCTATTCTTCCTTTCATCCCCGCAGGATAATCCTGCTGTTTTTATAGGCCGGTTCAGGACCTGAACTGCCGATTAATATAATCATATGTTTCCTGTTCGGTCATCAGAATATCGTCCAATGACGGAGTTTCCTTTTTCACATGGCGGTTCATGGAAGCCTCAATCAAATCGGTAATGGAAAGATAAGAAATCTTTCTTTCCAGGAACAGACGCACCGCCAGTTCATTTGCCGCGTTAAAGACCGTAGGCATGCTGCCCCCTTCCCGGCATGCCCTTAACGCCAGGGCCAACCCCTGAAAATTCTCCAGATCCGGAGCCTCAAAGGTAATCTGCCCCATTTTCCGGAAATCCAATCGCTCTCCGGAAAGGAAACGCCGTTTCGGATAATAAAGGGCATACTGGATGGGAAGCCTCATATCCGGAGTTCCCAGCTGAGCCATCACCGCCCCGTCCTCAAATTCCACCATAGAGTGAATAACGCTCTGAGGCTGAACGACCACCTGAATCTGTTCTAATTCTACATCAAAGAGCCATCTGGCCTCCATCACCTCCAGGCCCTTATTGACCATGGTAGAGGAGTCAATGGTAATCTTGCTTCCCATAGCCCAGTTTGGATGCTTCAGAGCGTCCTCCGGCCTTACTCCTTCCATTTCCTTTCTGGTACGTCCTCTGAAAGGTCCTCCGGAAGCTGTCAGCAGAATCTTGTGTATCCCGTTTCCTTCGTTTCCCTGGAGACATTGAAAAATGGCGGAATGCTCCGAATCCACCGGAAGGATTCTCACCCTTTTTCTTCTGGCTAAAGGCATAATCAAATGGCCGGCCGTCACCAGAGTTTCCTTGTTTGCCAGAGCAATGTCCTTGCCCGCCTCAATGGCTGCAATGGTGGGGCGAATACCGATCATCCCTACCACCGCCGTGACCAGAATCTCGCAGTCGGTCCCCGCAGCCGCCTCCACTAGGCCTTCCATGCCTGCAAGAATTTTCACAGGCAGATCCGCTGTCCTCGCTCTTAATTCATCTGCTTTTTTTTCATCCCACAAACACGCAACCCTTGGAGAAAATTCCCGAATCTGTCTCTCCAGCAGATCCACATTTCTTCCCGCAGCCAGGGCTGTAACCTGAATATCCCCATTGGCGCGAACAATCTCCAGGGTCTGGGTGCCGATGGAACCGGTAGAGCCGATTATGGCAATCTTTTTCATAAGTATCTCCTCTACTTCAGAAATGTCAAAGCGAAATAAATGGCCGGAGCCGTAAAAATCATACTGTCAAAGCGATCTAAAATCCCCCCATGGCCCGGAATCAGGTGACCATAATCTTTAATGTTGTGGTTCCGCTTAATCGCCGAAGCCGCCAGATCCCCGATTTGCGAAATCACCGCCGCAATGGCACATGAAAGAGCGCATGCCACCACCGGATTAGAGAATTCATCCATATGTTCTCCAAGAACAAATCCATAAAGCAACCCAAGCAAAGCGGCGCCCGCCACGCCCCCGACCGCCCCCTCGATGGATTTCTTTGGACTCAGTACAGGAGCCAGCTTATGCTTTCCTAAAAGCATCCCTGCGCAGTAGGCACAGGTATCGCAGCCCCAAGAGCTGATAAAAATCAGCCACACCACAAAAGCCCCATCATCCATTTCTCTCGTCTGATACAGATAAGAGAGCATGACCGGAACATAACACACCCCGAAAAATGCCCCTGTAATCTCCTCTGTCTTGTAGGCAGGAAAGGTAAATACATACACCGTCATCAGGAGCATCAGAGAAGCGATAATCATCAGAGTGATATACTGCTGGCCCTCGAACCAGAGAATGGCGTAATAGGAAACAGCTGTCAAATATCCAATCCATGCCAGCGGCTTTCCGTCAATGTTAAACGCCCGGTAAAGCTCAAACAGGCCAATGAGGGAAATCGCCGCCGTCACTCCAAAGAGCAGAACGCCCCCATTTCCCACAAATATAATTGCCAGCGCCACCAGTATAATCCCGCTGATCAGCCGAGTCGTAAACATGGTGCTCTCCTTTCATACTCTCGCCAGATTCCGTTGGGGATTCTCCTATTTTACCCCGCCGAACCGGCGATCCCTCTTATTATACTGCCGAATCGCATTTTCCAGCTCCTCCTGGTTAAAGTCGGGCCACAGGCAGTCCGTCACATAAATTTCCGTATAGGCCAGCTGCCACAACAGATAATTAGACAGCCGCAGCTCCCCGCTGGTGCGGATTAAAAGGTCCGGGTCCGGCATCCCGGCCGTATCCAGATAAGAGGCAAAGATCCCCTCGTCAATGGATTCCGGAGAAATTTTTCCATCCACGCAGTCCCGGGCCAGCTTCATGGCGGCCCTGCGAATCTCGTCCCGGCCTCCATAGTTAACCGCAATCACAAAGGTCAGCCCTGTGTTGTCCTTCGTCTCCCGTTCCAGGCGGTTAATTCCATCGATAATATCCTGGGCGAAACGTCTTCTGTCCCCGATCATCTTCACGCGCACATTGTTGGCGGAAGCGATTTTTAGCAGCCGCACCATATAGTAGCGGAACAGCTGCATTAGAGCCCCCACCTCTTCTGAAGACCGTTTCCAGTTTTCTGTGGAAAAGCCGTAAACCGTCAGATAACGGATCCCCATCCGGGCCGCAATCTCAACCGTTTTTTCTACAGTCACGCAGCCCTCCTTGTGTCCCATCGTTCTGGGCAGCCCTCTTTTCTTGGCCCAGCGTCCATTTCCATCCAAAATCAGAGCCACATGCTCAGGAATTACCATATTTTGCTCCAATGCCATCTCACCTTTCCTCACGTTTCGTAAAAAGAGGGCAGGTCTTCCCTGCCCCTGCTTTGCACTATACGGTCATGATCTCCTTGGTTTTCACTTCAACCGCCTGGTCTACCTTCTCAATCATCTTATCCGTCAGCTTCTGCATTTTGCTTGTTGCCAGTTCCAAATCATCCTCTGACATCTCCCCGCCCTTTTCCATCTTCTTAAATGCTTCATTGGCGTCCCGGCGGATATTGCGGATAGCTACCTTGGCCTGATCACCCTTTTTCTTGACCTCTTTGGACAACTCTTTTCTTCGATCCTCCGTCAGCTCCGGAAATACCAGACGGATCACACTCCCGTCGTTGGTAGGATTGATCCCCAGCTCAGAAGTAAGAATCGCTTTTTCCACAGCTTTCAGCATACTCTTATCCCAGGGCTGGATGACAATCATTCTCGCCTCGGGTACGGAAACATTTCCCACCTGCTGGATAGGCGTCGGGCTTCCATAGTAATCCACCTTAATCTTGTCCAGCACATGGGGATTGGCGCGGCCCGCCCGGATGGTGCCGAAATCCTCTTTCAATACCTCCAGGGTCTTATTCATCTTGTCCTCATATTTCTTTAATTCGTCCATATTGGTCCTCCTGTTTCTATGGCCTAAAACCATAGGATTTTTCTGAAATTACGCGGTCACAATCGTACCGTTGATTCTGCCCTGCATGGCATTGGCAATGCCGCCCGGTTCATTTAAACTAAATACCGCCATAGGCATCTTATGTTCCATGCACATGATCGATGCAGTCAAATCCACCACAGCCAGCTGCTTATCAATCACTTCCTGAATGGAGATGGTATCATACTTTTTCGCCTCAGGGTTCAGCTTTGGATCACTGTCATAGACTCCATCAATGGCTTTGGCCAAAAGGATGCAGTCCGCCTCCATCTCAATGGCCCGCAGAGCGATTCCCGTATCGGTGGAGAAATAGGGATGACCGGTACCGCCGGCAAAAAAGACCACTTTCCCCTCCCGGAAGCTGGCGTTTGCCTTGTCCTTGGAAAAAAGTTCCGTCATGGAACCGCACACAAAGGGGGTGAAAATCTCCGTCTTCATACCTTCGCTGCGAAATATCTCTGAAACATAAATGCAGTTCATCACCGTAGCCAGCATGCCGATTTGATCCGCCTTGGTGCGGTCCATAGCCTGGCTGGTACGTCCCCTCCAGAAGTTACCGCCGCCGATGACGATGCCTACCTGAACGCCGGCATCCACCGACTCCTTCACCTGGCGGGCCACCTCCCGTACTGTGTCCTCGTCAAAACCGGTGTGCTTCTCTCCTGCCAGGGCCTCCCCGCTTAATTTTAAAAATACTCGTTTTAAATTCATATGTGGAAAATCTCCCTTGCTATGATTTCATTTCATCCAAACGCGTCAACGCACCTTTTGACGCCTTTCATCATTATATCATACTGGTTCACGTTTGAAAAGGAGAAGTAGATTTATTTCTGCGCTCCTCCGTTTCCAGGCAAAATGGGCTGATACATCTCAATGCCGCCCTCGTCAAATTCCTTCTTAATTTGACGGCGGATATCGCTGCAGGCGGTAAAGTTGTCGTCGATATCCTTGGTCCACACCGTACATTTTAAAACAGCTCCCGTAGGTCCCAATTCCTTTACCGCTACCGTTACCTTACTGCCTTTTGTCTGGTCTGCCCTTGTATCAATCACCAACGGGTGTTCTTCCACAATCCGGGTCATAATCCGGATGGCCTCCTCCAAATCGCTCTTGTAGCTGACGGGAACCTCCATATAGTTTCCGATATAATTGTTGTTGTAATTGCTGTTTTCCACAATGGCTTTGTTTATTACGCTGTTGGGAATAATCATGCGGCTGTTGCAGTAGGTGCGGATTACCGTATGACGGACCGTCATATCCTCCACAATACCGGAAATCCCCAAACTGCTGATAACCACCTTTTCCCCCAGGTTAAAGGGCCTGGACCAGCTGAGCATGACGCCGCTGATGACATCTGCCAGAACCTGCTGGGCGGCAAAGCCGACCACTGCCACCAGAAGGGAAGAACTTGTAAGCAAGGTGGTGCTCAGGGCCTTGGTGGTGGTAAAAAGACTGCTGAGCCAGATGCAGGCGATGATGGTTAAAAGCACCTTCGACATGCTTCGCAGAAATTTAATATGAATCTGTTCGTTGCGTTTTAATATGACCGTAAATATCTTATTTAAAACGACCATACCCACAGACCATGAGGCAATGATCACCGCAATTCGTATCAAAAGAAGTTCCAAAAGCATCCGTCCTTTTCTTCATTTATTCCATCCAAGTATACACTATTTCTTTTTAATTGACAATGAACTAACGAAAAAAATCCGCCGCCCGGCAAATGCTGCCGGGTCCGGCGGACCTTGCTGCCGCGGCTAATACCGCTTTTTTGTCCTGTGGGATCACCCGAAATATTCCTGAATTTTCCTCATCCGTTCCGTCTGTTTCACATGGAAGGGGCAGCGGCGGTCGCAGTGGCCGCACTGAATGCAGTCTCCGGCCTTCTTTTCCAGATGAGCATAATGGTCTTTGGCCAGCTCATCTCCCGCCCGGGACAAGTCATAATATTTGTTAATCAGCCCCACGTCCAGCCCTCCCGGACAGGGCTGGCAGTGATTGCAGTAAACGCAGATTCCCTCCGCTTCCTGAGGGGTGAAGGTTCCCAGAACGGAATAGTCCCGCTCCTCGGGGGAAGCGTCAAAGAATCCGAGCAAATCCCTCAAATCCTCCCGGTTTCTCACTCCGGGAAGAACCGTCACCACGCCCGGCTTATCCAGGGCGTATTGGATGCACTGATACCGGGTCAGGGCCTTTTTAAAAGGAGAGGTTTTTGCATCCAGCAGCTGACCGCCGCTGAAAGCCTTCATCACGGAGATTCCGGCTCCCTCCTTCTCGCATCTTCGGTAAAGTTCCATCCGCTCATCCACACTGCCGATGGCGTACTCCCCCTTCCGGTAGTCGTATCCCGGATTGATGGAGAACATCAGCATTTCAATGAGCCCTAAGTCCAGGGCCCTCTGAACCGTTTCCGGTGAATGGGAGGACATGCCGATGTGACGGACCACGCCCTGTTCCTTCAGCGTTTTTATGTATTCCAGAACCCCGGAGGAAATCACTTTCTCCAAATCCGCGATTTCATCAATGCAGTGGATAAAACCAAAATCAATATAATCGGTTTTCAGATTCTTCAGCTGCCAGTCGATGGAACGCTTAATCTTCTCCAGGTTCAGGGTCCAGCCATAGGTTCCGGTGTGATAATCCGCGCCGAAATGAACCTGAAAATATACCTGATCCCGGCAACCTGGGCTTCTTTCTCCCCTGCCTGACCCAGAGAGCTGTTTCCAAGGCCCAGAATGCTGATTTTCTCAGATCCTCCTGGCAATTTACGGTACTCCATATAATTCTCCCTGATTTTATGTACTGTTATAACTGTTCCGGACGTCCCGAACGGTTACCTATAGTTAAAGTCTCGCGTTAAAGTCCGCCATCACTTCGGACACATGAATCTGCTGGGGACAGACTGCCTCGCAGCTTCTGCAGCCGATGCAGGCTCCGGGACGTTGATCTTCCGGCAGGGCAGACAAAGCCATAGGCGCGATAAAACCGCCTCCTGTTACCCGGTGCTCATTGTAAAGAGCTAAAAGTCGGGGAATATCCAGCCCCTGCGGGCAATGACTGACGCAGTAATGACAGGCCGTACAGGGTACTCCGCTCTTCTTCACAATCTGATCCGCTATTTCCAGAAGCTCCTTCTTCTCCTGATCCGTCAAAGGCTTTTCCTCCTGGAAGGTACGGATATTCTCTTTCAACTGCTCCATATTGGACATGCCGGAAAGAACCATGGTCACCTGGGGGATGGACTGGAGGAAACGGAAGGCCCAGGCCGGAATCGTCTCATCAGGGCGGAGAGCTTTCAGTTTCTCCTCATCTTCCTGGGAAAGCTTTGCCAGGCGCCCGCCTCTTAAAGGCTCCATTACCCATACCGGCAAATGATACCGGCTTAAAAGCTCTGCCTTTTTCTTCGCGTCCTGGAATTCCCAGTCCATGTAGTTGAGCTGAATCTGGCAGAACTCCATCTCCTGCCCGTAAGCCTTTAAGAAACGTTCCATCACTTCGTAGCTTCCGTGAGCGGAAAAGCCCAGATGGCGGATTCTCCCTGCCTTTTTCTGCTTCACCAGGTAATCGAAAATCCCGTACTTTTCATCCAGATAAGCGTCGATGTTCATCTCGCACACGTTATGGAACAGGTAGAAGTCAAAGTACTCCACCTGGCATTTCTCCAGCTGCTTTTCAAAAATTTCTTTCACCTTGTCCATATTTGCCAGGTCATAGCCGGGAAACTTTGTGGCCAGATAGAACTTCTCCCTGGGATAACGCTTTAGAGCCCGCCCCATCACCAGCTCCGACTGTCCGTTGTGGTATCCCCAGGCTGTATCATAATAGTTTATGCCCTGTTCAAAAGCGTAATCCACCATATCAAAAGCAGCCTGCTCATCAATCCTGCCATCGTCCCCGTCCATTACCGGAAGACGCATAGCGCCCATGCCCAGAGCGGAAAGTTTCAAATCCTGAAATTCCTTATAAATCATTTGTGTTCCTCCTCTCTTCAAGCATATTTTAAACCTTCAAGTTAACTTTAAGTCAAGTATATTTTTATCGTTTATTGCAACGGTTTAAGAGGACACATCTTCTTGGACGGTCAGCATGCGCCAGCACTTTACATCCACCCAAATCTCATGTATTCTAAAGGTAATATTTCCGTAAACGGCAGGACGAGAAAAAGGAGGGTGTCTCCATGAATGTAAAGGACTATGAATATATTGTAGAAATTGCCCGGCAGAAAAGCCTGTCCGAGGCAGCTAACCGACTGTGCATCACTCAGAGTGCCCTGACAAAATTTCTCCAGCGGGTGGAGGCGCAGTTGGGAACCCCTCTTTTTAACCGCATCGGAAAACGTTTTGTTTTGACCGCCATCGGACAGATGTATGTGAATAAAGGACTGGAAATTATGCGCCTGGACCAGGAGATGGAGGATGAACTGGCGAAAATGCGTTCCGACGGAGCAGATGCCATCCGGCTCGGATATTCCATGGGACAGACCTCCTTTATTATGAACCATCTGCTTCCCGCCTTCTACAAACGCCAAAGCGCCATGTCCGTCAGCCTGAAGGAGGACAGCTCCACTGGTCTGATCCGGGATGTGGAGGACGGAAAGCTGGATATCTGCCTGGCCTACGCCAGGGAGGAAAAACCAGGTCTGTCCTATTTCCCATTGGCCTCCTCCGGCATGGCCCTGGCAGTTCCCAAACACTCCCCGCTCATGCGCAAAGCCGTTTCCCGCCCGAATTTTCCCCATCCGGTTCTGGAGGACCGATCCTGGATGGATGAACCCTACATCCGTCTGGCCTCTTTTACCCAGTCCGGCCGCATCGCCCAGGAATACTTCATTCAAATTGGCCGCTATCCCAAAAGCAGGATTTATGTAGAAAATGTCCGCAGCGCCATGAGCGCCGTAGAAAACCGTCTGGGCAACTGCATCCTGGCCGAACTGCCCCACGCTATTCATAAGGTCGAGTATTTATCTCTGCCTGATCTGCGGATCACCAAACAAAGGACCTGCCTGATCACCCGCAAAGGCAGCCAGCCTCAGGATGCCATGAAACTGCTGATACATTTGGCCCAAACCCTTTATCAGCAGCCAGAAAAGTCATAATCCGGCTTCTATCCGCCAATGGTCTCCATGTGATTTTGCACAATTTTTTCATTATGCCATACCAGTTTTGTCACTTCTGTCCAAAGCAGACCGTCTTTCCTTGTGAAATTCGATCTGCTTTATTCCTTTTTGTAATGTTTTTGCGAAATAGATTCATTTGAGCAATAATTATTCTTTTGCTATACTCCACTCAGATTGAAAAAACTTCATAAGAAAGGAGCAATTTTATGAGTAAGAACTACTTGCCTGGCGTCAGTTCAGAGGCCCTGAAAATCCGCTGGATTTCCGTTCAGTGCTATGAGATGGTTCTTCCAGGCGGAAAGGTGCTGGTAACAGACCCATTCTTCTGGGACGGCAGCAACTTTAAAGGTCAGGAGCCTTTAAGCAAACAGCAGGAAAACGATCTGAAGGTTTATTCCCAAAGCGGTTTTTCTGTAGAGAACTTTACGGGAGCGGACTACATTCTTCTAAGTCATGTGCATCCGGACCACAGCAACCTTACCGGAGAGCTCTGGAACCGTTTCTACGGAAGAATCCTGGTACCTGCGGAAGCTGCCATGGAGCTGGCAAGAGTATATAACATTCCCTACGGAGCCATTGTTCCGCTGTATCCGGGCAACACCTACTATTTGGACGATTTTACCTTAAAGGTCTATCCGGGAGCCCACGACAGCCGCGCTTTCCGTGAGGGCTACTTTAAGCGGCCGGGGGATCCTAAAGGCGAGGATTTGGGAAGTTCTTCCTTTCATGTTCCAATGCCAAATAAGCTGGCCGGTTTGGGCTACATATTCTGCCAGAATTTCCTGATTGAAACGAAAAACAATTACCGTATCAGCTTCTCCGCCGGAAGAGACTACGAGGAACATGTGCAGCATGCCGCGAAGGAAAGGCCCAACCTGATGCTTCGCCACCGGATTCGCAGCTATACCCCGGAGTACTATGCCAGCCAAATGGAAATGATGGGCGCCCAGCTGATGATGCCCCTTCACCACAACAATGCCCGGGCTGCCGGAGAAGATCTCAATGAGTATTTTGAAAAAGTAAACAACATTTTACAGGAGCACCACTACCCCGGATGCGCATTTAATCCGGAGCCCTATAAATGGTACTCCATCGCCACATCCATCCAGGGAATTTAAGGAGGTAACCCTATGAGTCCATTAACTATATGTCTGATTATTTTTGTTTTGACCGTAATCAGCTACTGCTGGGGAAAACTCAGCATGGCCACAACGGCCCTTACGTCACTGATTCTGCTGACTCTGTTCGGATGTCTTACAGCGGACGAGGCCCTAGCCTACTTCGGGGACAGCAATGTGGTCATGATCGGCGGCATGTGCGTAGTAGCCGCCGGATTTAACCGTACAAAATTCTGTAAAAACATCGCCGATGCAATCTCCAAAATGGCAAACGGCAGCCTGACCAAGGTTATGGCCGGTTATATTATTCTGGGCATTATTTTGAGCCAGTTTATCCAGAGTCCGGTAGCCGTATTCGGAATTGTGGCTCCCATGCTGGCTTCCTCCGCAGAAGCCATCGGCGTAAAATCCTCCAAAGTCATGTTCCCTCTGGGCATGGCCGTAGTCGCCACCTGCTGCACTATCCCGTTAGGGGCAGGAGCTACCGTTGCTTCTGAATTAAACGGCTATCTGGAAAGCTATGGTTATACCGATTTCGTAGTACAGCTGGCGGATCCCGCGAAAGGCCGTCTGCCTCTCTTGATTATTTGCGCCATTTACTGTATTTTCTTCGCCGTAAAGACCACTCCCGACGAGCCCGTGGTTCAGACCAAAGAAACCTCCGGAAAATCTCTGAATCAGGCGCCTTTAAGCCCCTTTGCGGAGCGTGCCGGATATCTGATCTTTATTCTGGACGCCCTTGGATTAATGTTCGCCAAGCAGATCGGCCTTGATAACTGGCAGATCACCGTCATCGGAGCCCTGCTGATGATTATCTGCGGCGTTTTAAAACCCAAGGAAGCAGTAAGCGCCCTGCCGGTCAGCATGCTTCTGTTAATCGTAGGCGCCCTGGCCATGTCCGGCGCATTAAGCTCTACCGGAGCCGGCGAGTGGATTGGCGGATATATGGCTCAGCTGGTAACTGCCGTAAATGGAAATTCCTACATTGTAGGCGCTGTATTCTTCGTCATTCCTTTCATTATGACGCAGTTCATGCAGAACCGGGCAACTATGATGATCTTCCATCCCATCGCCATCGCTACCTGCGCTTCCATCGGCGGAAACCCCATCGGACTGATGATCCTGATTCAGGCCGGCTGCCTGTCCGCTTTCATGACGCCTATGGCGACAGCGGCTATCCCTTACATGATGGATTACGGCGGGTACAATCAGAGCATTATGTTCAAGATGTCCTGGCTTCCCGCAATTATTTTCATCCTGGTATCTGTGCTTTGGACTATGACCATCTTCCCCATTCTGTAAGTTTAAGATAACACGTAAACAGGCCGTTCCCTGATTGTGGAACGGCCTGCTCGTATGTATTCTCTTTTTTTCTATTTAAATTCCCCACACCAGCCAGATATAGATATACCCGGTCAGCACTGCCGACATGGTAAAGGGAATACCAATTCTCAGGAAATCCCGTACCTTTACGATCTCTCCGTTTTTGCGCAGGATTCCGATCGCTGCAATATTGGCGGAAGCTCCGATGGGCGTCAGGTTGCCTCCCAGAGTAGCCCCGGTCAGGAGTCCAAAGTAAAATACATATGGCTCCACTCCCATCATTCCGGAAATACTCTCCACCACCGGAAGCATAGTCGCCACATAAGGGATATTGTCAATAAAAGCGGACAAAAATACAGAAGCAAACACAATCAGAGTGTACAGAAGAAACGGACTCTCTCCCGCCACCCGAAAGAACAGCTGCGCAATCGCATCGATTACGCCTGCCTGCTTGATGCCCTCAATGACCATAAACAGACCGAACAAAAGCAGCAGGGTATCCCGGTCCAGATCCTGAATCACCTTTTTTACAATAGCACCAGATCCTGTTCGGATGCATGTATAAATTACGCCTACAATGCAGATCGCAAGACAGATCAGGCCGCTTCTCAATCCGTAAATAGCCGCCGCGATCCCTTCTGCGGGCTCAGGTATAAAGGAAGCGCAGATCAAAAGCAGAACGGTTGCAATCATTAAATAGGAAGGAACCATATCCGTCACTTCTGTTTCCACCTTGGAGGAAACCTCCTGTTTTTCCTTGCGGAACAAAAAGAGCAAAGCCAACATGGAGACCAGTGCTCCCAGCTCCACGCCCCAGAAAATGCCTGGTTTCCCCAGCATCCAGAAAAAGTTCAAAAAGTTCATATCGGCGTATCCGCCCAGCAGAATAAAGCGCTGATAACGCCGGCGAAAAGGGCTAAAGCCGTCACCGCCCATTTGACATTGGGTACTTTCGTAATCAGAAGCTCCGCCAGACGTGCCGGCATCCGGCTTTCAATAAACAGAGTCACCGTACCCATGGTGCCTCCGATCATCAGCAGTACATTGTAATCCACTGCGGCCAGGGCTGTCGGCAGTGTCAGCGAAAACAGCCCGCAATAGCCCAGGATGATAAAAATTGCCGCAGAGGTCAGAGCAATCCAGGGCCGGTACTGCTGAAAGGACAGCATCAATGCATAGGTAATCAGGAAAATAACCAGAGCAATAATCATATTTTTTCTCCTTTGTGTGAACAATTCGTTATACATCGTTTATTCTAACGTATTTTAATTGGCAGTACAAGTATTTTCTTTGTAATTTTGGTACAATATTCTGAAAATGCGAATATCGTCTCGGAAATATTTCCTGATTAGGAAAATTCATTGCGTCATTCCCCCGTCTATGGTAAACTGAATCTGTTGAAATTTTTTATCAAATCATGATCGATGAAAAGGAGGCCATTCCATGTACGCAGAATTTGATGATAGCTTGGTAACCGGAAATGAGATGATCGACACTCAGCACAAAGAGCTGATTGGTAAGATCAACGATCTGCTGCGCAGCTGTGAAGATCACGCAGACCGGAAAGCGGCAGTTCAGATGCTGAATTATCTGGCGGACTACACAGAATTTCATTTTAATGCCGAGGAGCAGCTCCAGGAGGAAATCGGATATCCCGGTATTAAGGAGCACAAAGAGAAGCACGAAGAATTGAGAAGAACCGTATCAGAGCTTCACGAAATGCTGGAGGATCAGGAAGGTCCATCGGATGCTTTCGTGGACATGGTCAACAAAAATGTAACCGAATGGCTTTACTACCATATTAAAGGGTTCGACCGCTCCGTAGCTGAATACAAATTCATGAGAAATAATGAGAAACTGATTTAATTTATTTTCAAAAAGCCTGTGGCATCCGGATTTCCTTTCGAATGTCACAGGCTTTTTCTGTCTGATATCTGAGCGCCTATTGATCTTTATCCGCCTCCATGCAGGCCTTCATAGAATTCCATATTTTTCTTTTATGTCTTCCCGGACCTCATCAAAGGTTCTGGGACGCGGCTGCATGGGAAGGTGCTCTCCAATCAATTTTTCCATCCATACCATATCATACCAGCGTCCGAACTTATAGCCGCACTGGTAAAACTGCCCCACCAGGCGATAGCCCAGATGGGCGTGAAAATCCACGCTGTTTCGCGTCAGATACTGATCCTCCTCCCTAGGATACGCGATACAGGCATTCATATTCAAAATCCCCTGCTCCCTTAACACCGCTTCCAGGGCCTGGTGGAGCCTGCCTCCAACGCCGCAGCGCTTCAGATTTTGGTCCACATAGATGGAGGTTTCCACCGCCCAGTCATAAGCCTCCCGCTCTTTAAAGCTGCTCACATAGGCGTAACCCAAAATCTTTCCCTTACCTTCCGCCACCAGATAGGGATATTTGCTCAAAACCCCCCGGATTCTTCCTGCAAATTTCTCTTCTGTTGGAGGAGTATATTCAAATGTAATGGCCGTATGCTCCACATAGGGTCTGTAAATCTCTAAAAGTTCCTTTGCATCCTGCAAAGATGCGGTCCGAATCCGAATTTCCTGATTGTCCATTCCTACTATCCTCCTGGCTGGTTTTATCTTTCTATTCTTTTCGGTAGTCAATGGAGAGATCATTTCCCTGCGCGCGTACCTTTCCCACAGCTCCGCACATGATGGGCATCGCGGGAGGCAGATGTCCTAAATCCATATCCATAATCACAGGCACCTGATATTCTGCCAAAGGCTCCCACACTGCCCGGTAATGATCCAGACCCATGGCTTCCTCCCCAAAATGCAGGGGACGGCCAATGAGAAAGCCCTTTACATGTTCAAACCATCCCGCATGCTTCATCTGCCAGATCGCCCGGCGCATAGCCATTACGGTAAGATCACAGGATTCCAGAAACCAGATGAATCCATCCTTCTCGTACTTTTTGAGGAAATCCCCCACTTGGTCGTATCCTGTCCCAATCAGGTTTACCAGGCAGTCCATGCATCCTCCCAGAAGTCTGCCCTGAAAGAAAATTTCTTCATCCTGCTCTGCCGGGCGGGCGCCCAGAAAAGATTTCAGTATCTTTTTTTCTGTGAGGCGGTAGGGCGCCAAAGGATTTTCTTCCTTGAAGGCCATCCCCATATCCAGCCCGCTCATCTCCCAGTCAGGATACCCCTCAATTCTTTCCTTCTTCCCCGTCATCAAATCATAAGCGTCTTGAATGGAAGCGTGCCAGGGCTCCATTCCGAAACTTCCCGCGCAGGGGCCGTAAATAGAAGCTGTGTCGCACAGAGTTGGCAGAAGAAAGGTAAAATTAGTATTATCGGAAAAACCCATGTACCACTTGGGGGCGGCGGCCCGAATCCGCTCAAAATCCACATAATCCAAAATCTCACACATCAATTCCCCGCCTCCGCAGGAAATCAGCGCCTGATTCTCCTTCCGGCAATACCACTCCGTCAGTTCTTCCCCGCAGGCATTTGGGGTATTGCTGATGCCGATTCCTTTTTCCTCATAACAGTTGGGTCCCAGATCCAGGGAATGCCCCTTCGCTTGAAATGTCTGAAGTCCGTGGTCAAACATGGTCCGATACGGCTCTACGCCACAGCCAAAAGAAGGCGCTACAAAGCCGATGGTTCCGTTTTGACCCAGCGGTACCGGATATCTCATTGCCCTTTACCTCCCGATTTTAATTGCCTATGATTATAGCATTTTCCGGTGCGGCAAACAAGCGTCCTTTTCTTCGCCCGCTCTATTTCAGTTGACATCAAATTTTCATCTAACTATAATTAGTTTAAGCAGACTATAATAGTAAATCCCATTTCAAAACAAAAAAGGAGACCCAGCTATGCTTTATACTGTTAGTGAAATGGCCCGTGTAACGGATATTCCCGCCTCTACCCTGCGATATTATGATCAGGAGGGACTGCTCCCCTTTGTGTCGCGCTCCAAAGGCGGCATCCGCATGTTTTCTGAGGCCGATTATTCTACTTTGATGGTCATTGACTGCCTGAAAAAATCCGGCCTTTCCATCAAAGAGATCCGGGCCTTCATGAATTTAGCCCAGGAAGGAGATTCCTCCTTAAAGGAGCGTCAGGCGATGTTTGAGAAACGCCGGGAGGCGGTAAAGGAGCAAATTCAGGAATTGGAGCATACTCTGGCCCTGTTAAACTACAAGTGCTGGTACTATGAAACTGCAGTCCAGGCCGGCACTGAGGCAGCGGTCCAGGCTCTCTGCCAGGAGGAAATCCCAGAGGAATTTCATGAAGCCCGTTCCAGTCTGAATTTAAAAAATCCCTGAACCGTTACATTTTAATTTCAATCAGATCCTGGATGGGAATAACCCGGCCATCCTCCATCACCAGTCTTCCCTCCCCTTCCCGGATCTTTTTCAGCTTTCCATATACCTCTGCCCAGGCGCCGCCTTCTTTTCTCTGATCCGGCAGAAAGTAGGTAACAGCAATCTCCGGCTGCTGATCCAGATGTCCTCGCAGCCACAGCAGTTTCCGATTAATCTGCTCCATCTCCTCCTCATCCAGCTGGGGACGCGCTTTGGTAAGGCGGGCCCGCTCCTTCACCGCATCGCCATATCCGGTAAGAGCCGCAAAAGGGGCAAACTGGGCCGCCCGTTCCGAGACGTCCATAGGTGGATGGACCGGAGATACGTGATGCGGAAGCTCCATCATATCCTCGTATTTTTGAAAATCTTTGCCTTTTTCTCTGCTCATCCTGTCCCTCCGTCATTTATGTTGAGCAAAACGGGACTATGCCCGATGTCCGCCGATCTGACGGTTTCTCTCCCTGGCAGTAGCTCCCTCCTCCAGGCTCATCCCCTTCAGGACCGCATTTTTTCCGAATTTCTGCTTCATCTCCAATACGGCTTCCTGAAGACGTTTTTCCCGTTCCAGCCTCTGTTCCTTTTCCTCATCCCTTTTCCGGTCTGACTGCTCCTGCCCAAAAAGCTCCAGCTGCTCCCATGTCCCAAGCTGCTCCTCCTCCCCTTTAACTCCTTCTGCCGCAATAGTCAGCCGCCGAACAAGGAGTTTCGGATCCACCTCCCGGTCAAAAAGCTTTAAAACCGCCTTCATAATTTCTCCGGAAGAAGAGGTCGGCCTGCTCAGATGAATGGTTCCGTGACCATGCTTGGGAACATCTCTCCCGTAACGGTCCAAGGTTATCTCTCCTTCATATTCTTTCCTTGTCTGTCCTTCCCATGTCCCGCCTCTTTGCAGATTTTCCATATCATATCCTGCCGTAAGAACCAGCTGGGCCGTTACCAGTTTCTTTCCGGTCAAATCCAAGGCCAAAGAATCCGCCATCTCCTTTGCCACCAGGCGCGCCTCCTCCCAGGTATAGGGCCGGCTCAGCACCTGTCCGGCCACCAGACTGTTATTCTTAGGCCGGTAGGCCTTAATATCCGCCATAGTACAGGGTTCCCAGCCCCAGGCGTGGTCAATCAGAAGCTGTGCGTTTATCCCAAACATCCGGTACAGAAGATCTTCATTATAATAGTCAGAAGGCTTTCCCAGAGAGCATCGGGCAATGTCGCCCATAGTGTAAAGCCCTACCTCCTCCAGCTTTCTGGCATAGCCTCTGCCAACCCGCCAAAAATCCGTCAAGGGACGGTAACCCCAAAGCAGGCGGCGGTAGCTTCTCTCGTCCAGCTGGGCAATCCTCACCCCATTTGCATCCGGAGCCGCGTGCTTCGCCCCGATGTCCATGGCCACCTTGCAAAGATACAAATTGGTGCCAATCCCCGCCGCTGCCGTAATTCCCGTAGTCTCCTGTACGTCCCGGATCATAACCGAAGCCAGCTGCCGGGCCGTCATGCCGTAAAGATTCTGATAGCGAGAAGCGTCAATCATCACTTCATCGATGGAATAGACATGTATGTCCTCCGGGGCGATATATTTTAGGTATACCCCGTAAATCTCCGTACTGTACTTCATATAAAGGGCCATCCGGGGCGTTGCAATCAGATAGGAAAGCTCCAAGGAAGGATCTGCCTTCAGAGCCTCCGCATCCCAGGAAATATCCCGGAAGCAGCGGCCCGGAGCCTTTTCCCTCCGGTCCATATTGACTTTCTTCACCTGCTCCATCACCTGAAACAGTCTGGGACGTCCTGAAATCCCACAGGCCTTCAGAGATGGCGATACCGCCAGGCAGATCGTTTTCTCCGTCCGGTTCACATCCGCCACCACCAGATTGGTGGTCATTGGATCCAGTCCTCGTTCCCGGCATTCTACCGAAGCGTAAAAGGATTTTAAATCGATTGCAATATATGCGGGCTCTTCCTTCCCCACTGTGATTCCTCCATCCATAGCCAATCTGTTTCCCTATCAGTTTCCCCGAAACAGGAAAATTTATAGCTGCCGCAGGATCGAACATATGTTCTTATTTAATTATACCATGTATTCGATTTTTTTCAACTGATTTTCCATTTTGCCTGACTGCCGTTTTCGTCCCTGGTTACAATCAGCTGATCCTCGATTTCCTGTTTCAGCTCTGTCACATGAGAAATAATTCCCACCAGTCTGGAACCTCCAGCCATTTCCTGAAGCACCTTTACCGCCTGATCCCTGGAATGTTCATCCAGGGAGCCAAATCCCTCATCAATAAACAGTATGTCCAGGTTAATGGCCCCGGAACCAGCCTCAATACGATCCGCCATTCCCAATGCCAAAGACAGGGCTGCCATAAAAGATTCCCCTCCGGAAAGAGTTCGGATTTCCCTCTCCTTGCCAGTCAAAGCAGAATAAACCATCAAATCCAGTCCTCGATTCTTTCCCTCTCCCGCTCTTTCCAGCTGATACATCCGAAGTTCAAACTGTCCCCCGGACATTTCCCAAAACCGCCGGTTAGCGCTGTCCAGGATCTGTTCCAGATAACGGCGCTGCACATAGGTTTCCAGGTCCATACGGCTTCCGGTTTTATTCCCGGATAAAATCCGGTAAAGGCGGTCCAGACGCTCATACTCTCCTACCGCCTTTTTTCGTTTTTCCAGGCCGGGAACCATGGTTTCGTGCGCCAAACGGATATTTTCATACTCTCTTCTGCGTTTTTCAAACAGCTGCCTGGCTTCCCCCAGATGTTTTTCCGCGTTCTTATTCTCCTCCTCCAGCTGCTTTAAATCCGGCATAGAACGCGATCCGATTGTTTCGGTTAAGGAACGAATCTGCGCCTGCACCCCCGCTCTTCTTTCTTTATAAGACTGTACCTTTTCCAAAAGCTCCTCCGCATCTTCCTTTGGATGGTCTGAAGTCAGGGACTGCCACTGTTCCTGGCTCCATCCCTTTTCCTTCATGAAAACCCGGTAATCTTCTCTTCTCTTTTCCTCTTCCTGAATTAAATCCGGTAGCTCCGCTTCAAACCGGGTGATCAGTGCCTTTGTCCTGCTAAGACGCTCTCTGACTAATCTGGACTGTTCCCTTGCCCCGTTCCACCCTCTCTCCGCCTCTGTCTTTCTATCCCTTGCCTGGGACAGCACTTTCATCGCGGACTCTTCATCCGGATACTCCTGTTCCTTTTCATAGGTTTCCGCTTTAATGCGGCTGCTGTCCAGACGTACCTTCGCCTCTTCCAAAGACTTTCTGGCCAGTTCCAACTTTTCTCTCCTCCGGACCTTTTCTTCTTCCGCTTTTGAAAGAGCTTCCGAAACTCTTTGAAACTGCTTTTCCTTTTCCTTCAGTTTTTTCCCTTCCGTTTCCAATTGAATGGTTCTTTCTTTTAGCCTTTCTTCCCATTCCTCCAGCGTCCGGCAGGGCGGTCCGGCCCATCCCAAATCTTCTGCTTCCTTTTTCAGGTCGTCTCCGGCCTGCCGGAGGTTTTTCATTTTTTCTTCTAAAAGAGCCAGAGAAGACCTGGTCTGAGCAGCCAGTTCCTCCTGACGGGTCCTGAGAACTCCTGTTTCCTTCTCCATCATTTCCAGTTTTTCCCGGTCCACAGAAATCTTCTCATCGGGCAGCCGACAGGGAGCGGGATGGCTTGTGGAGCCACAGACCGGACAAGGTTTTCCCGGCTTCAGCTCCCGCGCCAGAAGACCTGCCTGTCCGTCCAGGAAACGCTGGCGCAAGGCTTCATATTCCGCGCTCCCTTCCTGGTACTCGTTCCTGGCCTGCATATATTCCCTTTGGGCCTCCATTGCTGTTTTTTCCTGAACTGCTGCCTCCTTCTTCATTTGCCGAAGAGAAACCGTCTTCCGGATGAAACGAGATGCCTCCTGCTCCTTAGACTGCCAGAGAACCAGTTCTTTTCCGACGCTCTGCAGATCTCTTTCCTGATTTCTCCATTGTACTTCCTGGCATTCTAATTCCTTCACCTGATTTTCAGCCTGAACAAAATCGCTCTGAGCCTGAACCAGCAGGCTTTCCCTCTGTTCCATCTCTTTTATGGCAATCCGAAGTTCCTTTAAGATGTTCAATGCCCGATCCACCCGGTCTGAAGTCCGGCTGAACTGTTCTGTCTCCTGATCCAAAAGTCTTTTTTTCTCCTCCTCCATGGCAGACGCCGCTGTCAAATTTTTCTCAATGCAGGGCAGCAATTTTTTTTCTCTCTCCAGCTGTTCTCTGGCGCGTCCGGCTCGCTGGGTTTCTTCAGAAAAACGTTCATATCGTTCCCGGATCTGATATGCCTCACGAATCCGGACAGCCAGCCGATGAGCCTGTTCTATCTCTTTTTCCTGGTCTTCACATTGCTTCATCTGCTTTTTCGCTTTTTCCAGCTGTGCAAATCGCTCTTCCAGCTCTCTGGCCTGTGTCAGCGCATCCCGCTTCTCGTCCCTGAAGCGCCCCAGCATTTTCACATTTTCTTCCATCTTCTGATTTTGACTTTTCAGCCAGGCCCGCAGCATTTCAAGCTCTGTTGTCAGCTGTTCCAAATCCTCTTTTATAAAGACCTCCTCCTGGCTGATTCGCTCTTTCTGCTCCGACAATTCCCCTGCTCTGCCGTAATCCTGCGGGACCTCAATGCGGGCGGCTTCCAGTCGGCAGGCGGCTTTAATCTGCTGAATTTCCCCTTCCTTAGCTTTCCTGCGCCGTCCCAATTCTTCCACGATTTCCTGATACTGGCCAGTATGAAACAGCTTGCGGAAAATAGCCTTTTTATCATCGGACCTGGCCCGCAGAAATTCCATAAACTCGCCCTGGGCAATCATGGCTACCTGCATAAACTGTGCCTTGGTCAGCCCCACCAGTTCCTCCAGCTTTCGATCTGTTTCTTTCGGAGGATATTCGGAGCCGTCAGGCATCCGTAAAGAAACCGTTTCGCTCACATCCTTCATTCCCGATCCCCTTTTTAAGGGCCTTTTATGCCTGGGCGTCCGCCGGACAATATACACTTTTCGATCCCTTCCTCTTCCCTCGCTGAAAGTCAGCTCTACAAAAGGAAGTGTTTCCGGGGACGCAAACTGGCTTTGCAGCTCAGCGCCGTCCTTGCGGCTGGCGTTGGAGCTGGCTTCCCCATAAAGCGCAAATACAATGGCATCAAAAATAGTGGATTTTCCAGCCCCTGTATCTCCGGTAATGAGGAACAGATTCTGGTCCGGCTTTCCAAAATCGATAACTGTCCGGCACCCGTAAGAGCCAAAGGCCTCCATCGTCAGCTTTAATGGCTTCATCTATCTCACCTCCTGTACATGTTCGACCACATCTTTGAGAAGTCCCCGGTCCTCATCATCCAGATCTTTCAGAAACGCGCAGCACAAAGCAAAGGGATCCATCTCCTCCCCTGTTCGTTCTGCCGCAGCATAGTCCGCTCTTGTCTCATGTTCCCGCCTCACCTCCAGCAGATAGGGAAACGCTCGCCGGATACGTTCCTGAAGGTCCGCATCCTCCTGTACCTTTCCCTCCAGCACTACGGAAACAAAATCAGCTGATCCCTGGGCCAGTACCTCCTCCAGGTTTCCCCTTATTACCCGAATCTGTCGCAAAGGTTTTAAAGGAAGCACCTGGATTCTGATATCCCCCTTTTCCCTCAGCTCTGCCATTATAATCCCCTTTTTCTGTCCTGCTTCGCTGACTGAAACAGCCATGGGCGTACCGCAGTATCGGAAATATTCCCGTCCTGCGGTCATGGGCTTGTGAATGTGGCCCAATGCCGCGTAATCAAAATCTTTCAGAACATCGGCCGACACCTGGTCAATATTGCCCACGGTGCGGATTTCCGAATCCATCCTTGAAATCTCATCTGCACGTTTTCCTGCCGGCAGGTAAAATTGATGACTGACAAGAACATTTCTCTGAGATGTGTCCACCTCCTCCCGGTCAACCATACGGCGAACGGTCTCATCGTAGGAAAAATTGTTGCCATGTTCATCTGTTCCCACTACCTGACGGACCATGGACGGCCGGACAAAAGGCAATAGATAAAAGTTCACCGTCCCATAGGAATCGTGAAGCTGGACCCTGGCCATTTTTTCCTCCGGACCTTGAGGCGGAAGGCCAATCATATGAACCTTCTGGCGGGACAAAAGACTCCGGAAACAGTTGACCCGGGGACCGCTGTCATGATTTCCGCTAATCATCATAATCTCCGCCTGGGGAACAGCCTCCCTGAGATTCGACAAAAAATGGTCGAAAACTTCCACTGCTTCGGCGGCAGGGACCGCCTTGTCATAAATATCCCCGGCGATTACCACCGCGTCCGGCGTCTCCTGCAAGGCCAAACGGACAATCTGGTCAAATATATATTCCTGGTCTTCCCGCAAGTCCCGGTTGATCAGCTTCAGGCCGATGTGCAGGTCGGAAAGGTGAAAAAATTTCATAGGGAGTCCTCCTTGTTCTGGATTTCCAATGTCATTGTATCATCGGTTTTTAGTATAACTCTGATTTCAAAATTCTTCTTGACTCTACAATAGAGATAGAGTTTATAATGTAACGGTAACCGTTCAGGACGGCAAGCCGTCCCACATCGTCACTATAGCAGAATTTTTACTTCAGAAGGAGATCCCCCCATGGAACAGAATCGTACAACCGGCAGCGTTTTTCAGAACATCGTATTTTTTTCCCTTCCCTATCTGCTGTCCTATTTTCTCCAGACCCTTTACGGCATGGCGGACTTGTTTATCATCGGACAGTTTGAGGGTGTGGCCAGCACCACGGCGGTGTCCATCGGCTCCCAGGTCATGCATATGCTGACCGTCATGATTGTAGGCCTTGCCATGGGTTCCACCGTTTCCATCGCCCAGGCGGTGGGCGCATCGGACCGGAAGATGGCCGCCTCCAGCATCGGCAATACCGTCACCCTCTTTATGGCCTTATCCCTGGTGCTGACGGCTGTGCTGCTGGCCCTCTCCGGCTCCATCGTTTCCATCATGTCCACTCCTCAGGAGGCGGTTTCCGGCACATTGGACTATCTGACCATCTGTTTTATGGGAATCCCCTTCATCACGGCTTACAATATAATCAGCTCCATGTTCCGCGGAATGGGCGACTCCAAAAGCCCCATGTTCTTCATCGCCGCGGCCTGTGCGGCTAATATCATCCTGGACTATCTGTTTATGGGCCTTCTGCGCATGGGACCCTCCGGGGCAGCTCTGGGTACCACGCTTTCCCAGGCCATCAGCGTTGTTCTCTCCCTGACGGTAATCCTGCGGAACGGCAGCGGCATATCCCTGAAAAAAAGCGATTTTCGTCCCTCACCGACCGTTATGGGAAAACTCCTGAAAATCGGAATCCCCATTGCCTGCCAGGACGGCCTAATCCAGGTGGCCTTTATTATCATCACCATTATCGCCAACCGGAGGGGATTAACGGATGCCGCCGCCGTAGGCATTGTGGAAAAGCTAATCAGCTTTCTGTTTTTGGTGCCCTCCTCCATGCTTTCCACGGTTTCCGCTTTGGGCGCTCAGAACATCGGAGCCGGCAAGGAGGACCGGGCCCGCCTCACCCTGCGCTATGCCGCTGTCATATCCCTCTGTTTCGGACTCTGCATCGCTCTTTTCATGCAGGTGGCGGCAGAGCCGGTGGTTTCCCTCTTTACGGACCCGGGTCAGGCAGACGGCGCTCAGGTGGTCCATCTTGGCGGTCAGTATATGCGGGGCTATGTATGGGACTGCGTGTTCGCGGGCATCCATTTTTCCTTCAGCGGCTATTTCTGTGCCTGCGGCAAATCCGGACTCTCCTTCCTCCACAATATCATCGCGGTTATGCTGGTCCGGGTTCCGGGCGTCTATCTGACCTCCCGGATGTTTCCGGACACGCTGTTCCCCATGGGCCTTGCCACATCCACCGGCTCCCTGCTGTCCGTCATCATCTGCCTCATAGCATACCGCATCATCACCCGGAAAACAGCTGCAGAACGAAAAGGAGCATAGCACCCATATGGAACATTCCCAACTTTTTCAAATCGGCCAGGTGGCGAAGATGTTCTGCTTGAGCGTCAGCACCCTGCGCCATTATGAGGCCGCGGGGCTTTTAATCCCCGAATACATTGACCCGGATACCGGATACCGCTATTACAGCGTACGCCAGTTTGAGCCCTTAAATATCATCCGCTACCTGCGGGCCCTGGATATGCCTCTACTGGAGATTGCGGATTTTATCCGGAACCGGGATATCAATAAAATGGAAGAAATGCTGCGCCAGCAGAAAGAGGCCGTGGCCGCCAAGCAGCAGGAGCTGCAGCGAATTGAACGAAAAATCGAGAACCAGCTGCAGCGGCTGAAAGATGTACGGACTTCTCTTTTTGACGTTATCCAGTTGCTGGAAACTCCGCCCTGCCGCATCATCTCCATGCAGGATTCTCTGAAAATCCACGGTTTTTTGGACATGGAAGAACCCATCCGCCGTCTGGAGAAATCCCAGCGGGAAACGGCGGTCTTTTTCGGAAAAGTGGGGGTAAGCATCTCCGCTTCCCATCTTCTGGAGGGGCGCTTTGACCAGTATGACAGCGTTTTTCTTATTCTGGATGAGGAGGACCGCTTTGAGGGGGAAACCATGCAGCTCCCCCGAACCCTCTGCGCTTCCATCCGTTTTCACGGCAGCCACCCGGAAGCTCCTCCCCAGTATGAAAAGCTGATGGACTATATCCGCAAGAATCATCTGAAGGTTACCGGCTTTTCCAGGGAGATTACCATAGTGGATTACGGACTGACCAACGACATGGAGCAGTTTGTAACGGAAATCCGGATCCCGGTGGTGGAAAACTCGGCCCAAAGCAGATGACATTTCTGACAGACCATACGGAAAATGGGGGCGGATGCCCCCATTGTTATCCCTGCTCTTGCGTATTATCTTGCGTACTTTCTTCCGCAATTATATTCAGTCCGCGATTTCCTCATCCTCCAAAATCCCCACCAGCTTCAGCACGTCCCGCACCTGATGAACGGGAATAATCTCCAGTTCCTGTTTCACTTCCTCTGCCACATCCCGCAGGTCGTCCGTATTTTCTTCCGGAATCAGCACCCGTTTCACCACGGCTCGCTGGGCTGCCATCAGCTTTTCCGGAAGGCCTCCGATGGGCATCACCACGCCCCGCAGGGAAACCTCTCCGGTCATGGCAATCTCCGGATGGACCGGCTTTCCCGTTACCAGGGAAGCCAGAGCGGTGGTCAGGGTGATTCCCGCCGAGGGGCCGTCCTTCGGCACCGCTCCCGCCGGCACATGGATATGCAGGTCGTTCTGCTCAAAGAGTTCTTCCTTTTCCGGGAACATTGCCTTTACCAGGCTGATGGCAATCTGCACCGATTCCTTCATCACGTCTCCCAGCCGGCCGGTAACGGTGATTTTTCCGCTGCCTTTGGTAAAGAGGGTTTCGATAAACAGAATTTCCCCTCCTGCCTGAGTCCAGGCCAGGCCGGTCACAATTCCGGGATTTTTCGTCTCCAGGATATGGTCGTGCCGGATGGGAGACATTTCCAGAATATCCCGCAAATCCTTCGGCTCCACCGATACCTGACCGCAGCTGCCGCTTACAATCCGGACTGCCGCTGCCCGGCACAAAGCATCCAGACGGTTTTTCAGCCCCCGCACTCCTGCCTCCCTGCATCCACTGGGTCCCCTGAAAGGTCTGCAGCATGGCGGAGCGCATTTTCTGGAACCGCTCTTCCTTCTCATCCGGGTCCAGGTCGTTCAAGTCCGGCCTCATGCGCATCTCCAGGCGGAAGCTCTTTCCCGTCACCTGAATGGAATCCAGATTGACCCGGTTGGTGGTATGTACCAGCGCCCACTGATTTTCAATGCTCTCCACCACTCCGCGGACAGCGATGGGGTAAATGTCCTCCGCTTCAATCTCTCCTCCCTCTCTCTGCTCCTTTAACATCAAAAAGAGGACCTTGTCTCCGGCTTTCACCGGCTGGTCCGACATGCCGTTTAAATAATCCAGCCGAAAATAGCAGGATACATCCGGCAGCGTCAGCACGTTAAAACATGGAATGTAAATCATAATCCTTCGCCTCCTGGTATTCTCTGTGTTTTCATCTTAAGCTTTAGCCGTTTTCCGAATCGCAACAAAGCCGGCTTTGAATGGCCGGCCTGTTACAAGTTCTCTAATCTTATTGTAGACTCTTTTTTCAAAAAGTACAGTGCGGATTTTGCATAGTACCTTACACTTGGCGCATAGCAGAATGTCAAGAAGGTTTTCTGTAAAATTTCAAAAAATAAGTTTATTTTATGATTCCTTTGTGCTATGATAAAGTTCATAAATATTAAAATCTCAATTGCGTTTTCACCGGTACAAAGGAGTTGATTCGTATATGAATTTAAAAGAACAGCAATATGTATGTGTGCTGGCCCAATGTCAGAATCTGACGAAAGCGGCCCAGGCTCTTTTTATTTCCCAGCCTGCTTTGAGCATCTATATTAATAACCTGGAGAGTAACCTGGGAGTAAAGCTTTTTGAGCGTATCGGAAAACGTTTTGTGCTAACCTATGCGGGGGAGCGATATGTGGAGACCGCCGAGAAGATGCTGGCTTTAAAGGAAGGCTTTGACCGGGATATCCAGGAAATCACAGGCAATTATAAGGGAAGGCTGCGCATCGGCATTCAGACCAGACGCTCTACCTGGTTCCTTCCTCCCGTCATTGCCGCTTATGAGAAGGAATTTCCCCATATGGATGTGATTGTCATGACCGGAAACATGGAGTATCTAAAAGATAAGCTCCACAATTATGAACTGGATCTTTTCCTGTGCAACGCCGCGGATGCGGACCCCTCCACCATGACCACCCATCTGATTTATAAGGAACAGCTGCTGGTAGCGGTTCCTCCGGACCACCCGGTCAATGAAAAGGCGGTCTACGTCCCCGGTAAACGGTACCGTTATCTGGATCTGTCTTATCTCCAGGGAGAGACGCTGGTTCTGCAGCAGCCGGGGCAGAGCATTCGAAAAGATGCGCACCGGCTTTTAAAAGAAAAAAATGTTACCCCCTGCAGAATCCGGGAGCTGGAAAGCATCGAGACCGCCATGCAGTTTGTAGCTGAGGGCCTTGGCATCGGCTTCAACCGGGAGGGCTACACCATCAACATGAGCTACAACAAGACGGTCAACTACTACGCCATCCTCAGCAAGGAGGAAACCATCGATTTCGTGCTGGCCCACCGAAAGAATCTGCCAATCGACACTCCTACACAGCGAATGATTGACATGCTAATTGAGCAGGGGCAGCGGTATTATCAGTAAATAACTGTTCCGGAAATTTAGATCTGCTGCCATTCAAAACAATTGATATGTTTCTTAAAAAACTTTAATAAGTTTATAAAATCATTATAAAATTAATGATAAAATAATTAAATTTCACAAATAGGCCTACCTATATTATGATAAAAGAAATCATTTTATACAAGGAGGTCTTTCTATATGTCAAAATCGACCAAAAAAGGCTTTAAGCTGCCCCACACCTTTGTAATTATCATCTTTATTGTGTTGGTAGCCACAGCGATGACCTGGATCATCCCCGCCGGTGAGTTCGTTCGTTACGAGAACGCTTCCGGCCGTACCGTGATTGATCCCAACCAGTTCTCTTACATTGAGCAGACGCCGGTGAATCCCCTGCTGATTCCTCTGTATATTGTAAATGCTATCTGCAGCCGTATCGACCTGATGTTAGTCATTATGTTCTCCGGCGGCGCATTCGGCCTGATCAGCAAATCCGGCGCTCTTCATTCCGTAGTAGCAAAGATCGCGAAAATTTTCCAGAATCGTCTGTATGTGTTTATTCCCATTATGACCACAGTTTTCGCGCTGATTTGTACTACCCAGGGTGTGAACCAGTTTATCGCTTTCGCCCCCATTACGGTTATGATCACTATGGCCATGGGACTGGATTCCATTGTAGGCGCGGCAATCATCCTGCTGGGCGGCTGCGTAGGTTTCTCCACTGGTACTTTAAATCCCAGCACTACTCTGATTGCTCAGGATATTGCTGAACTGACGCCTTATTCCGGGCTTGGCTATCGTGCCCTGTGTTTTGTCGTTTTCCTGGTAATTACCAACGTTTATCTGGTACGTTACGCCTTAAAGATTCGTAAGGATCCTACTTTAAGCCCCATGTATGAACTGGACAAAACCAGTGATTTAAAGGAGACTGACCTGGATTCCTTCGGTGCCCTTACCGTCCGCAAAGTTCTGATCGTTGTATCTCTGATCGCAGCTCTGGCTGCTATGGTATACGGCGGTATCGCTTACGGCTGGGATATGCCTGAGCTGGCTGCCGTATTCATCGGACTGGCCGTTGTGGTTGGCTTCCTCTCCGGCGAGACTCCTTCTTCCATGTCTGTTATCTTTATCGACGGATGTAAGAAGATGCTGACCGCCGCTCTGATCATCGGACTTGCCACCACCATTGCCAATGTAATGACCGCCGGAAATATCATTGATACGGTTATTTACGCTCTGGCTTCCGTGATGTCTCTGGCGCCTGATTTCCTGATGGCTCCCGTGATGTATCTGGCCAACACCGTCATCAGCTTCATCATCGTATCCGGAAGCGGCATGGCCTCCGCTGTTATCCCCATCACCGCTCCTTTGGGCGACCTGCTGGGAATCAGCCGTCAGACCACCGTTCTGGCCTACAACTTCAGCGATGGCTTCTCCAACTACATCCTGCCCCACTCCACCGCTCTGATGGGTATCATCAGCGCCGTGAATATTCCTTATGACCGCTGGATGAAATTCATGTGGAAGCTGTTCTTAATCTGGATGGTTGCCTGCTGCATTATGTGCTCCATCGCTCAGATGATCAACTATCAGTAATCTATCACTAATTTTAAAGAAAGGATTAGATCAACGATGAAAGAATCATTATTCCAGTACATTGACAGCCAGAAAGATACCCTCTGCCAGATGGCGGACTTTATCTTCGACCATCCGGAGTATGATGGAAAAGAATATCAGGCTTCAAAGCTCCTTTCCGACTATCTGAGAGACAACGGTTTTGAGGTGGAAATGGGCGTTGGCGGTTACGAAACTTCCTTCCGGGCTGTTTATCAGAACCTGGAAGGCGGCCCCTCCATCGGCATTCTGTGCGAATATGATGCCCTGGTGGGTCTGGGACACGGATGCGGTCATCATATGCAGGGTCCCGCCTGTCTGGGCGCTGCTATGGCCATTAAGGAAACTTGCAAAGATAAGCCCTACCGCCTGGTTGTATATGGAACTCCTGCGGAAGAAACCCAGGGCGCAAAGGCTTCCATGATTAAAAACGGCTGCTTCCACGACATTGACGTGGCCTTCATGATGCATGGCTCTCCTACCACCTGCACTGATGTTAAATGCCTGGCGGATCAGACCTTCAAGGTAGTTTACCACGGCAAGCGGGCTCATGCCGCTCTGGCTCCCGAAAAGGGACGCAGCGCCTTCGATGCTATGGTGTTCGCCTTCAACGGCGTGGAATTCCTGAGAGAGCATGTGCCGGATGACACCCGTATGCATTACGCTATGACGGAACTGCCCGGCCCGGCCAACGTAGTTCCCGCTAAAGCAGTTGCCAAATTTTCTCTCCGCTCCTTCTCCAAGAAGAATCTGGAGGGCGTGGTAGAGCGTTTCTACGATATCGTAAAGGGCGCGGCCCTGATCGCCGGCGTTACCTACGAGGTAGATCTGATTCACGATTTTTACAATAAGATTCCCGTTCTGAAGCTGAACGAGCTGCTGATGGAAAACGCGAAGCTGGCCGGCGCACCCCGCCTGTCCGCTCCCCGCGAAAAGACCGGTTCCACCGACTTCGGAAACGTTATGTACGAGGTACCCGGCTCCTGTATCCGCGTAGCCTTCGTGCCTGAGGGAACCTCCTCCCATACCCAGGAATTCGTGGACGCCGGAAAATCCGAAGACGCTCACAACTGCATTATCTACGGCGCGAAATCCATCGCCGGAGCTTCTCTGGATCTGATCGAGAGCCCGGAGCTGATGGCTGAGGTAAAGGCAGAGTTCGCGGAGAATCAGAAGAAGAATCTGTAGGCAGCTGCCTTCAAAAGCAGCCCGCTCCCGGCCATGCGAATAATAAATAGGCCGTGAAAAAGTTTTTAAGCCTCTTGTCGGAACCGACAAGAGGCTTAATCTATACAAGGAGAAATGCCGCGGATGGAAATTATCACGGGAAGAGTCCGCGTAATCATTTTCCGTACCCTTCAAATCCCAAATCCGCAGATACCGCTCCATCTGCACATCGGTCAGTTTTTTGCTGTTTTCAATCAGAGGCCAGTGTCTGGAATACTCACCCTCCACCGCTTTCTGCAGCATATTATAAGACAATTCATAGGAATACTGCTTCATGGATTTCAGGGAAAGGCTGATTACCTGGTACTTCCCCATATGGGCCAGATATTTTTCTCCCGCATCCATAATCTTTAACCCCTGAAACAGCCCGGCGTTGTCCTGCTCTCCGTATAAGCTGAGAATCCCGTTCCAGAAAGGGCGTTATCCCTCCTTCTCCTTTGGCAGCCAGTCCGCCTTCAGATAATAGGCCAGCATCCCGGCCGCGCACACCACCCAGGTAATGGGCCAGCCGGCAAATACCAGTTCCAGCTTTCCCGTCATAGGGATAGCAATCATCAGATAGATCTGCCTGAGAACCACAAAGCAGCCCACCATAAAATACATAGGTACCTTGGAAAGGCCCGCGCCTCTTAGGGCTCCGTTTAAAATCTGTACCACCGGCAGGAAAATATACCCGGCGGCAAAAATCTGCAGCATGGCGTTTCCTACCCGGATTACCTCTGCGTCATCGGTAAAGATCCTCACAATCAATCTTCCGTTAAAGAACATAAACATGGCTCCTGCCAGAATCACCACGGAGCTCATCAGCCAGGCGGCAAAGACTCCCTTCTTCACCCGCTTGTACTGCTTCGCGCCGATGTTCTGTCCAACAAAAGTGGTAATGGCCATATTAAAGCTCTGAAGGGGCAGCTGAAGGAAGCCGTCAATCCGCAGGGTAGCGGAATATCCGGCCATAGCCGCGGCCCCGAAATAGTTCACATAGGACTGCACGATTACGTTGGAAAAGGAAGTAATGCTCTGCTGGAGGGCCGCAGGAAAGCCGATTCCGACAATCTTCCAGATCATCAGACGGTTCATACGAATCTCCCGGACGCGGACCTGATAGCTTTCCTTCGTTCGAATCAGCTTGTACATCACCATGGCGGAGCTGACCGCCTGAGCAATTACCGTAGCGATGGCCACACCAGCCACTCCCATGTGGAATGCGCAGACAAAAGTAAAATCCAGCACAATATTCACTACACTGGCTGCAGCCAGATAATACAGCGGATGCCTGGAGTCTCCGATGGCCCGCAAAATTCCGGCCCCTATATTGTAAAAAAGGGAAAATGTCATACCTGTAAAATAAATGGTCAGATACAGGACAGAATCCGGCATCACCTCCTGAGGTACCCCGATGGCGTTGAGAAGAGGTCTTGTAAACAGAAGCCCCGCCGCCGTAAAGACCACGCTCAGCACCGCCGTCAGCGCCAGAGAGCTGTGAATCGCCTTGCTCATAAGCCTCGTTCTCCCGGCTCCGTAATACTGGGAAATTACCACCCCGGCTCCGGTGGAAAGCCCCATAAAAAATCCCACCAGCATGTTGATCACCGGAGTCGATGCTCCCACTGCTGCCAGGGCGTTGGTGCTGACGTAGTTTCCCACCACATAGGAATCCACCGTATTGTAAAGCTGCTGAAAAAAGTTTCCCACCAAAAGAGGAATAGAAAACCATAAGATCGATCGGAAAATTCCTCCCTTCAGCATGTCCGACTGACTTTGCTGCATATAAAATGCCTCCCCTTCCATTTTTCTTCTTCTATCTTATCACATTCTGCACAAAAATGAACCCTATTTCACCAAAGTAATTGTCTTTTTCTAAAATTATGTTATGATGTTAACGGTATTGCACATACTAAATTTTAATAAAGGAGAATGGAAACATGTCATCTTCTAAAAAGAATGGGGGAGGCGCCCCCAAACGGGATTTCACCAAGATGAAAACTCCCCACACCTATGCGATTATCTTCGCGGTAATTCTGGTCTGCTGGGTTTTAACCTTTCTGATTCCTGCCGGAAAATTCAGCACTCACACCATCGAGTACACCAATGCCGATGGAGGTACCAGTACCCGGACGGTTCTGATGTCCGATACCTTCCGCTACTACTACAATCTGGATACGGAGGCGGTCAAAGGGAATCTTGAGGAATTAAGTCAGGACAGCGCGGCTCTGGAGGAGCTTGGCGTGGACCAGGCGGCTCTGGAGGAGTTCCTCACTACGGACTCCGCCTCCTGGACTCAAGAGGATTTGGATGAACTCGGCCTGACAGACGATGTCCTCTACTCCAGATATGGGGAATCCATCTACGACACCAGCCAGAAGCTTCATAAAACCGCGGGAGTCTGGGGAACGGAAGATTTCGGCGGCTTCGGATTCTTAAACTATGTATTTGAAGGCCTGGTAACCGGCGACCGTTCCGGCTCCGCCATAGGAATCTGCGCCCTGATTCTGGTGGTAGGCGGCGCCTTCGGAATTATCATGAAAACCGGCGCCATTGATGCCGGAATCTACGCTTTTATCCAGAAAACCAAAGGCCTGGAGCGGCTGGCTCTCCCCCTGCTCTTTATCCTTTTCTCTCTGGGCGGCGCCACCTTCGGCATGGCGGAGGAGTGTATCCCCTTCTCCATGATCATGGTACCCTTTGTCATCGCTCTTGGCTATGACTCCATCGTAGCTGTTACCGTCACCTATGTGGCTTCCCAGGTTGGAAATGCTGTTTCCTGGATGAGCCCCTTCTCCGTAGCGGTAGCTCAGGGTATTGCGGGAATCCCCGTCCTCTCCGGAGCCACCTTCCGTCTGGCCATGTGGGTCGTGGTCACCGTTTTGGCTGCCGCTTATATGATGGTTTATGCGGAGCGCATCCGCAAGAACCCTACTCACTCGGTAGTTTACGACACCGATGCCCACTTCCGCAAGCACCTGGAAAACGCTTCCGATGAAACGCGGGAATTCAGCCTGGGTCACAAACTGATTCTTCTGGAAATGCTGGCCGTGCTGATCTGGATTATCTGGGGGGTTACCCAGGAGGGCTACTACATCCCGGAGATCGCTTCCCAGTTCTTCGTCATGGGCTTTTTCGCCGGCGTCATCGCCATCATCTTTAAGCTGAACGGCATGACCATCAACGGAATGGCCTCCGCCTTCCAGAGCGGTGTGGCGGACCTGGCCGGAACCGCTGTCGTTGTCGGTATGGCCAAGGGCATCCTGCTGGTGCTGGGTGGCTCTGACGCAGACACCTATTCCACCTTAAACACCATCCTTTACGGCATTGGAACCGTATTAAACGGCGTACCCGCCTTCATCGGAGCGGAATTTATGTACCTTTTCCAGAGCCTTTTCAATCTGGTGGTAACCTCCAACTCCGGGCAGGCAGCTCTGACCATGCCCATCATGGCTCCCCTGGCGGATCTGGTAGGCGTTTCCAGACAGATCGCCGTTCTGGCCTTCCAGCTGGGCGCCGGCTTTGTGGACGCCTTTACCCCCGTATCTGCCAGCCTTATCGGCGTTCTGGGCGTTGCCGGAATCGACTGGGGTAAATGGGCCAAATTCCAGATTAAGATGCAGGGCTTCTTCTTCCTTATGGGAACTGTGATTTTAGCTATTGCCGTTACCATCAATCTGCAGTAAGGAGGACGAATTTATGGTTACAATCATCCGTAATGCTGACGTCTACGCGCCTGAACACCTGGGCAGAACCGATGTGCTCCTTCTGGGCGGAACCATTGCCGCCGTAGGAGAGAATCTGAAAGCGGACTTTGGCGGTGCCGTAAAGGTCACAGAACTGGACGGCTCGGAGCTGATTCTCACTCCCGGTTTGATCGACGGCCATGAACACATTATGGGAGGCGGCGGCGAGGGCGGATTTCATACCCGGACCCCCGAGGCCTCCCTTACGGATTTGACATTAAACGGCATCACTACCGTCGTAGGCTGCATCGGAACCGACGGCGTGGCTCGGCACATGGAGTCCCTTCTTGCCAAGGCCAAAGGACTGGAGGAGGAAGGAATTACCACCTACGTATATACCGGCTCCTACCAGGTTCCTGTTCACACCTTAACGGGAAGTATGATGAAAGACATTATGATGCTGGACAAGGTCATCGGCGCCGGGGAAATCGCCATCTCAGACCACCGCTCCTCCCAGCCTTCCTTTGAGGAGTTTGCCCGCATCGCGGCGGACGCCCGGGTAGGAGGGATGCTCTCCGGAAAGGCCGGAGTTGTCAACGTTCATCTGGGAGACAGTCCCCGGATGATGGATTTGATTCTGCGGGTAGTCCGAGAAACGGAGATTCCTTATTCCCAGTTTCTTCCTACCCATGTGAACCGCAATGAAGCCTTGTTCTGTCAGGCCATCCAGTTTGCCCTGGAGGGCGGCACCATCGACATGACGGGAAACGAAGATATCGACTACTGGGAAACCATCTGTGATGAGGTGCGGGTATCCACCGGAATCCGCCGGCTTCTGGATGCCGGCGTCTCCGACGACAATTTTACCATCTCCTCCGACGGCCAGGGCAGTCTGCCTATATTCAACGCCAAAGGAGAATACCAGGGCATCGGTATTGGAAAGGCTTCCAGCCTGTTAAAGGAAGTTCGTGAATGCGTGCAGCGGGAAAATATTCCCCTGGAAATCGCCATCAAGCCCGTCACCAGCAATCCCGCCCGGATTTTAAAACTCTCCTCTAAGGGGAGAATCCAGCCGGGAATGGACGGCGACCTCTGCCTTCTGAGAAAAGACGACCTGACCATTCACACCGTGATCGCAAAGGGCCAAATCATGGTCCGGGACGGAAAGCCGCTGGTGTACGGCACCTTTGAGAAAAGGGGTTAAAACAGTCTGAAAGTCAGATGAGTTCCAACCGTATTGCCGCCGACGACAATCCCATGAAACTGATGTCCATCGCCTTGAAGCCGCTGTCCCTGCCTCCCTTCCCCCTGGAGCGGATTGAGGAGATGACCCGCCTGATGGCCGGCGACGGACAGCTTCGTTAACGCAGAAAAAACAGCGCCCTCTGCCCGGCCATACCGACCGCTTCTCAGAAGGCGCTGCTTTTATCTATCTTTTACTCTCCCCTTTTTCTGTAAAGTACAAGGCACTCATAAGCTTTTAACAGCGCCCCGTTTTCCTCCAGGCAATTCTCCCCGTAATTTCCCAAAAGAACCTCATAGCCCTTCAGGCTCTCCTCGCTCTTCCAGGAAATCTGCCGCCCGTAGAAATTACAGATTACCAACAGTTCCTCATCCTTCCAGGTCCGCTTGTAGGCAAATACATAGGAATCCTCCCTCGCTACCGGCCGGATATCCCCGTAAGCGATGACGTCGTACTGCTTGCGCAGACCAATCAGCCTCCGGTAATAATAGAAAATGGAACCCTCGTCCCGAAGCTCTGTCTGAGCGTTGATATAGCGGTAGTTGGGATTTACTTCCATCCATGGCTCCCCTTTGGTAAATCCCGCCTGACGTCCATCGTTCCACTGCATGGGCGTTCTGGCATTGTCCCTGGAATGAATCCCCAGAATCCGCAGGGCATTGTCCGCCGACAGCCCCTTTTCCTGAAGAATGCGGAAATGATTTAAGCTCTCCACATCCCGGTACTGGGAAATCTTCGTAAAGCCGGCGTTGGTCATGCCCAGCTCCTCGCCCTGATAAATATAGGGTGTGCCCCTTAAACCGTGGATCGCGGTAGCCAGCATCTTGGCCGACTCCTTCCAGTAGGGGCCCTCATCCCCAAACCGGCTCACCACCCGTGGCTGGTCGTGGTTGCACCAGAACACGGCGTTCCAGGCATCGTGCTCCTCCATCTTGGTCTGCCACTGGAACAGGATATCCTTCAGCTTTTGGAAATCATAGGGCACCATCACCCATTTCTCATTTCCCACAAAATCCACCTTCAGGTGGTGAAAGCTGAACACCATGGAAAGCTCGTTCTCCCCTTCGCCTCCATAGCGGTAGCAGTTTTCCAGGGAAGTGCTGGACATCTCCCCCACCGTCACAATCTCCGGATTCTGACCGAAGGTATCCTGATTCAGCTCTTTCAAGTACTGGTGAATCCTGGGACCGTCGGTGTAGAACCTGCGCCCGTCCCCTTCCTCATCATCCGCAAACTCCCCTTTGCTGATGAGGTTCACCACGTCGAAGCGGAAGCCTTTCACGCCCTTTTCCATCCAGAAGCGCACAATCTTTTTAATTTCCTCCCGCACCAGAGGATTATCCCAGTTTAAATCCGGCTGGGAGACATCAAAGAGATGAAGATAATACTCGTCAAAAGCTTCCACATACTCCCAGGCGCTCCCGCCGAACTTGCTCTCCCAGTTGGTGGGTGGAATTCCCGGTCCTTTGCCCTTTTTAAAAATATAGAAGTTTTTGTACTTCTCATCCCCTGCCAGGGCCTTCCGGAACCATTCGTGGCGGCTGGAGGTGTGGTTAAACACCATGTCCAGCATAAGCCCAATTCCCCGCTCCTTCGCCCCGGCGGCCAGCTTCTCGAAATCCTCCATGGTCCCGTATCTGGGGTCGATGTGGTAATAATCTTCCACATCGTAGCCGTTGTCATTCTGGGGCGACACAAAGAATGGGGTCAGCCAGATGTAATCCGCTCCCAGCTCCTTAATATAATCCAGCTTCTCCGTTACGCCCCGGAGATCCCCCAGGCCGTCCCCGTCGGAATCGTAAAAGGATTTCGGATAAATCTGATAAATTACGCTCTTTTTAAAATCGGTCATTCCCACATTTCCTCCTAGTCAAAGGTAATGATAGCTGTCGTTCCTGCCTGAGCCTCAAGTCCCTCCTGATCCCGGTACTTCAGGTCTTTCGCCTGTCCCGGATTGGTCATGATCAGAATGGTGGTCAGCGGGTATCCTGCCGCCCGGATTTTCTCCGGGTCAAAGGAGATAAGGGGCTGTCCCGCCTCCACATGATCCCCCTGGTTCACGAACAGTTCAAATCCGTCGCCGTTCATAGCTACCGTGTCAATGCCGATGTGAATCAAAATCTCCATGCCGTTATCCAGGGTAATACCGCAGGCGTGTTTGGAATCCTGCATCACCACGCTCACCGTGCCTGCCGCCGGAGCTACCACCGTGTGGTCCGTGGGCTCAATAGCAAGACCGTCACCGATGATGCGTTTGGAAAATACATCATCCGGAACCTCCTCCAAAGGGATTACCTTTCCGCTGAGGAAAGCCTTCAGCTCTCCGCCTTCCGCCGGCGCACTGCCATTTTCCTCCTGTACCGGCTGCTGCTCTGCCTGCTCATCCCCGCTCTTTTCCTCTGCTGCCCCGTCTGCTTCCTCCTGGGGAAGGCTCTCCTTCTGCTTTCCATGCTTCTCCTCATAAGAAAGTTTTCTGCTTCCCACCGCCAGGGTCAGGAAAAATGGAACCGCTACCGCTACCGCCATAGCCAGCAGAAACTGCAGGTAGAAATCCGATTCGATGGAGAGGATTCCCGGTAGTCCGCCCACTCCAATGCTGAGGGCCTGAACTCCAAAGCCCACGGAAATCATGGCGGCAGCGGCAGAGCCAATCATACCGCACACCAGGGGGAATCCATATTTTAAGTTGACACCGAAAAGGGCAGGCTCCGTTACTCCAAGGTAACAGGAGATGCAGGCAGGCACGTTCACCTGCTGAGCCCGCTCATTCTTTTTCTGAAGAAGGGACATAGCCAGCACACTGGAGCCCTGAGCGATATTGGACAGGGCTATCATAGGCCATAAAATCGTTCCGTCATAGGCGTTAATCAGCTGGCTGTCAATGGCATTGGTCATATGATGGAGCCCCGTCATCACAATAGGCGCGTAGAGCAGGCCGAACAGTCCCGCGAAGATTACGCCGAAGGGGGACATCAGACCACCGTAAACCACATTGGCGATGCCGTCTCCGATTTTCCAGCCGATGGGGCCTACCACCGTATGGGCGATGACCACCGCCGGAACCAGGGAGCAGAAGGGCACCACAATCATGCTCACCACTTCCGGGCAGTGCTTCTTGAAGAACTTCTCCAGATACACCAGCACGAAGCCTGCCATGATGGCGGCGATTACCTGTCCCTGATAACCAATCTGCTGCACCTTAAAGAATCCGAAGTCCCATACCGGAATATCCGCCGGCGCCGTAGTGGCTACGGAAAATCCGTTTAAAAGCTGGGGAGACACCAGGGTTAATCCCAGAATGATACCCAAAATCTGGGTCGTCCCCATCTTCTTCGTGATGGACCAGACGATGCCCACCGGCAGCATATGGAACACAGCTTCGCCGATGAGCCAGAGGAAGCTGTACATTCCCGCCCAAAACTGGGAAATGTCCGCCAAGCTCTGGGTTCCGTTGTTAAAAAAGTTAATCTCTCCGATGACATTGCGGAATCCCAAAATCAGACCGCCGCAGATCAGCGCGGGAATCAGCGGGGCGAAAATCTCTCCCAGCGCCCCCATAATCTTCTGCAGAGGCTTCTGGTTGGTCTTGGCCGCTGCCTTCACTGCGTCCTTGCTCACTCCCTCGATGCCTGCGTAAGCAGTAAATTCATTGTAAAATACCCCTACGTCGTTTCCGATAATTACCTGATACTGACCTGCCTGTGTAAAGGTCCCCTTCACACAGGAAATTTCCTCGATGGCCTTCTCATCCGCTTTTTTCGGGTCCACCAGTACGAACCGCATCCGGGTCATACAGTGAGATACCGCCTGGATATTCTCTTTGCCGCCGATACAAGTCAAAAGTTTCCTGACCTCTTCCTGATACTTCCCCATGGTCGCCTCTCCTTTTGGATTTTGTTTCTTCTTGTTTAAACAACTAAAGAATAGCACAGGCTCGCAAACAAGTCAAGGCATTTTTACAAATTTGTTTAAACAAGTTTGCTTTCACTTTATAACCGTTCGGGACATCCCGGACTCTTACTTTTTTTCCCATATGTATTTTAATCCGAAGATCAAAATAATACGCTGCCATTTTCTGGCCGAGATTGTGTTTGCCCCGGCCGCGAAAACATGTTAAACTAAGCATAGCTTTTCTCCATCATGCAGCAGCGCAATACAACTGTTCAGGACGGCGGGAAACTATTATTTTTAAGAAGGAGTTCGCCATATGGAAGAAAAAACCTATAAACTGCTTGCGGCAGACGATGATCAAGATATCCTCTCCATCCTCTCCCTGATTCTCACCCAAGAGGGTTACCAGGTATTAACCGCCAGGAACGGCCAGGAAGTTCTGGAGCTGGCAGATGAATCCATCGACCTTTATATTCTGGATGTCAACATGCCGATACTCTCCGGCTTCGCCGCCGCCAACCAGCTGAGCAGACGCTTCAACGCGCCCATTATCTTCCTTACCGCCTATTCCACTGAGGCGGATAAGGTTATGGGCTTTTCCTCCGGAGCAGACGATTATATCGTTAAGCCTTTTTCCAACACTGAGCTTTTGCTTCGGGTCCGGGCCATTCTGCGCAGAGCCTGCCGTTTTCGTCCTGCTGAATCCGCTCCGAAGGAATCCTCCCCTTCTAACGTCCTGTCCTTTAAAGATCTGACTCTGGATCTGGACAGCCAGTCTGTACAGCGGGGAGATGAGGTGATTCTTCTCACCTACACGGAATTTCAGCTTTTGCGGCTTTTCATCACCCATCCCAAAAAAATCTTTTCCCCTGATAACCTTTACCAGAGCATCTGGGGTGAAACAGCCGTAGGGGATGCCGCGATTATGGTCCATATTAAAAACCTGCGGAAGAAGCTTGGAGACAGTTCCCGCAATCCTCGCTACATTAAGACCGCCTGGGGAAAGGGGTATTATCTTGAATAAAAATTTATTTATTCGTGAGGTTCTGGAATTTCTCCTGCTCTCCCTGGTCATATCCGCCTTTTTTTTCGGCTTTCTCTTTCTCTCTTCCCGGTCAATCGGAGAGATCTGGCTGGACCGGCAGGGAATCTCCCTCCGGGAGGAGCAGATCGGCCTTCTTCACCTGTGGATCAGGAGTCTTTGCCTTCTTGCCTCCTCCCTGGTTTTTCTTGCCCTTTTTTTATTTCTGTTAGGGCAACGGATCGCATATGTAGCCTCCATTATTCGCGGTGTCGATCAGCTCAGAGAGAAGCAGCTGGATTTTTCCATTCCCGTGGAAGGAAAAGACGAGTTCGCCGTTCTGGCGGAGAGCATTAACTATCTGGCCTCTTCTGAAAAACAGCTGAAGCAAAAGGAAGAAGAGCTGCGGCAGAAACGGGAAAATTTTGTACGGACCCTGTCCCACGATATCCGCACTCCTTTGACCTCTATTCTCTCCAACTCTCAGTACCTGGCGTCTAAAGAAGCCTTGACTCCAGAGGAAACCGCCGCCTACATTGCCCTGGTCCAGTCCAAAGCGGAGCAGATCCGCCTCCTGACGGACCAGCTGTTAGGAAAAGCCGAGTCAGAAAACCGCCTGGTAGAAAACGCGGCCCTTCTTCTCCAGCAATTAGCGTTTCAATGGGAAGAAACTCTGGAGGATTCCTTTCTCTGCCAGGTTGACTTAAGTGGCTGCCAGCCCTTTAAAGCCGAAGTGGAATTGTCCGCCCTTCAGCGCATCTTCGATAATCTGGCCTCCAACGTGGAAAAGTATGCCGATCCCTCTCAGCCTGTTGTCCTGAGACTATCCTGCGGTCAGGGAGAGGTCCAAATCTTTCAGCAAAATGCGGTGACTCCCAATCCCGAAAAACCAAAAGACAGTCATGGCATTGGCCTGAAAAGCATAAACGAAATCGCGAAAAATACCGGCGGTTATGCGGACTTTTCTCTGAATCCTGCTTCTTTTGAGATCCGGATACTCCTGAAGCTGAAATCCTGTCTTTAGAATTCTTCATATTTTTATATGAAATTTCTTCAGAGCTTTATGGAATAATCATGGCATAAACAAAAGAAAGCGAGGAATTACTCATGGCATTAGGATTACTTTTAATTTTATTCATCTTTTTAAGCGCAGTTGGCGGTGTTGGCATAATTTTTCTTTTCTGGGTACAGAATCCCGAGAAAAAGAAATGGATTCTCTATCTGCTGGCTCTTCTGGGAATGGCTATTGCCTTTTTAAATGCCTCCAGCCTTCCCTCCAACTATGTGGCTCAGCAGATTGCCGCCTGGGGAATCGGATTTTTAAGTGTAGCTTCCCTGCTTATGCACATAAGCGGACGGCCGGGCCTCAGGCTGCCTTCCCAAATTCTGGTCTCCCTTTCCGTAATCGGAGGAATTCTCTATCTTTTCTTCTGATTCCGAAGAGCACGTAAATTACTGAACGCTGCGCAAAAAGGCCGAGAACCGCGGAATTCTTTTCCCGGCTCTCAGCCTTCTTTTTATGTATCCCCGAACAGTTCTCCGTACTGTACCGTCTGATACTCCTCAATCAATTCCCCATATTCATTTGTTTCCAGGTGGCTGTATGCCTCGCCCTGGCTGTCAAAATATCCGGCGAAAGTCAGAGCCGGAAGCTCGCTGCTTACGCTCTTTAAAAATTCTCCATAATCGTTTCCTGACATGCCGGCGCACTCCAATACATACTGGGCCAGGAAATTCAGGCTGGTTATTTCCGGATTCAGGCCGATGCTCTCCGGAGAAGGAAGGGAATAGTTGGCCCAGATCACAAAGGGGACCCTAAACTTATTCATATACTCTTCCATCGTCATGTCATCCTGCTTTACGCCGTAGGCCTTGTCCAGAAATTCCTGTTCCACCGCCGGCTGGTGATCCCCGAACATTACCACCAGAACCGGCTCCTGCTCATTTTGCAGATCCTGAATGAGATCTAAAAACGCCTCCTGGGTTTCCCGTTCCAGAGTCAAATATTGCTCCGCCATAGGGTAGGCTCCCGGCTCGTCCGTCAGATAAACTCTTGTCTTGTAGTCTTCATCGGTATAGCTTCCATGGTTCTGAATGGTCACATTAAAAAGGAACATCCTCTCTCCTGCCCGGCGTTCCTCAAACATACGTTTAAGCTGGTCAAAGGAAGAAGCATCGCTGATATATCCATGCTCCTCTGTAACCGGAACCTCTATATCGTCCTTACAAAGAAATTCCTCAAAACCCAGCAGCGGATACGCCTGGTTTCTCTGCCAGGAATCCCGTTCTCCCGGATGGAGGGCCAGACAGCGGTATCCTTTTTCTTTCAGAAGAGAAGCCAGAGAGTCCGTGGACTCCAAAACATACTGCTGATAGGGGATGCTGCCTGAAGGCAGAAAGGCCATGGTATTGCCGGTAAGGAACTCAAACTCGCTGGCGCTGGTCCCCGCTCCGAATACGGAGGTATATGCGTGGCCGAAGATTCCGTTCAAACTGCGGATTTCGTCCATCACGCTGTCATTTAATGAGAGATTTCCAAACTCTTCAAAATCCGCCCAGGACTCGTTCATAATAGCGATGATGTGCGGATTTTGTTCCCCCAGGCCCTCTGTATGATCGGTTCTTGCCCTGCCCAGGAGATTCTGATAAGCCCTGGGCGAATAACCCGCCGGCTTTTCTACCTCCATAAAACGGGTATTGCATAGAAAAGAAGCCAGTACTCCCTGAGAGCGGTAAGCGCCCTGCTGATCCCACACATCGGTAGTAATTCCCCACTGTTCCAAAATTTCCGGCTGAATTACCGGTCTTAGGCACAAAAGCCCCGCACACAGAAGTCCGCCCCTCAGCCACCAATTCTTCAGGCAGAGAAACCTTTTCTTCCGAAACCAAAATAAAAGGCCGGCCGCTCCTGCAGCCAGCATAAGGGCCAGGATCATCTGCGCTGTCAGACGGTAGCGATAGGTACCGGAAACCGCAGCCGCCGTACCCAAGGCCGTTAAATCCCAGGGCAGCACCGGGTTCCCCCGGAAGGAAGCCACAAAATAATTGGCCGCTCCCAGAATTCCGGCGGCCAGATGGGTCAGCAGACTTCCCAAAAGCAGACGTCCCGTCAGCCCGGCAAACAGATAATAAACAAATGCCAGGCAGACTCCATTTCCCCAAAGCACATACAAAGGGTAAACAGAGAGACTGCCCGCGTAAATCCACTGCATCAGAAAAAAGGCCGTAAACGGCGTTGCCGCCAAAAGCAGCAGAGCAATCGCCGTTTTTTTGCCCTCCCCATGCATCCATCGTTTCATCATAATACTCATTCTCCTCTTTTGGTCAATATCCAACGATTTTCTATTCTACCTAAAAAGAGAAGAAATGTCAAAGGTTAATGGGGCGGCGCGCAGCTTTCCCTCTCCACAATGTGGTGAGGCACAATGATTTTCGTGGCCAGAAGATCCGGATTCTCAATGTGACTAATCATCTGGGCAGCTGCCTCCGCTCCCAACTGAAAGGAGTTAACGTCTACCGAGGTCAGCCCCGGAATAGTCAGCCTCGCAAACAGCGAGTTGTTAAACGAAAGGACAGAGAAATCCCCCGGGACGGAAATCCCCATGGACAGACAGGTCTGCACCAGAGCTACCGCCAGAATATCATCGCTGACCAGGGCGGCGGTAGGCGGGTCTTTCTCCTTTAGGAGCTGTTCCAAAATTGCTCCCGTCTGCTCCTTATCTTCCGGCAGCTCTACACACAATTCCTCCCGGAAGGGAATCTGATTCTGGATCAGGGCCGTCATGTAGCCTGCCCTCCGGTCTGAAGCGAAAATCAGGGTATGGTCCCCGGACAAATAAGCAATGCGCCGGTGTCCCAGGTCAATCAGATACTGTGCAGCCTCCCTGGCGGCCAGCACATTGTCGTTGTCCACATAAATGGTCTGATTCACATTCCGGTACGCCTTTCCGATGAGGACGTAAAGAAGACCTTCATTATACAAATAATCCAGAATCGGGTCCTGCTCCCTGGAATACAGTACAATCAATCCTTCCGCCAAGCCGTTTCTCACCATGGTGCGGATGGCCTGGATAATCTCTTCCTCATCCTGTCCGGTGATCACCGTATTCATATACTGCTTCTGATTGCAGAACTGACTGATGCCGCGGATCGCCTCCAGATAAAAGGCATTCTCATAAGCCTCCCGCCGGGAGGGAGGAAGGACGATCCCAATCGTTCTGGAATTTTGGGTGGCAAGGCTGCTGGCCTGAAAATTAGGTTCATATCCCAGCTTCTCCATGGCCTGGCGCACCTTTTCCTTGGTCTGCCGGCTGATGGAAGGGTGATCCTTGCAGGTTCTGGACACCGTAGAAGGAGATACCCCGGCCAACGCGGCCACATCTTTAATTGTAACAGGCATAACATCGCCTCCTTCCATGCTTTCTTATAGTTTAGCCGGTAATGCAAATTTTGTCAAAGGTTTTTGCATTCTTTTTTTCTATATTTGCATATTTCTTTGCGCATTTTTGCACAAATTCTTGAGTAATAATTTGTATAAAACGTAGAAAAGAAGGATTCTACACAAATAAGGATTGATTTTCTCGGAGCTCTGTCATATATTTAATGCAAACGGTTGCGTAAATATTGCAAGAGACATGCAGCCAACTTAACGAGGAGGTATTGAGTTATGAATGAAGCGCAGAAGGATGTGCTGAGAGAGCAGCACATTCTCGCCCCCATTACCGGCACGGCTGTTCCCCTGGAACAAGTCCCCGATCCTGTCTTTTCCCAGAAAATCATCGGCGACGGTGCTGCCATCCTGCCCGAGGACGGCAAGATTTTAAGCCCGGTAGATGGAGAAGTAGCCACCGTGGCGGATACTCTTCACGCCTACGGCTTTCGCACCGCGGACGGGGTGGAGGTGCTGGTACACTTTGGTCTGGAAACTGTAGCCTTAAAGGGAGAATTCTTCCGCTGTTACGTAAAGGCCGGCGATCAGGTAAAAGCCGGTGATCTCATCGCTGAAGCGGACCTGGAAGGACTGAAGGCTAAGGGAATCAACACCATCACGCCGGTTTTGATATGCGCCGGAATGGAAAGCCGTGAAATGGCGGCTGTTCAGGACCATGTAACCGGAGGAAAGGATGTGCTGCTGACCCTTAAAGACCAGACCGCTGATAACCAGGATCCGGCCGGACCGAAGGCCGAAGCTTCCGAAGCACCGGCTGCTTCCGCGCCTGCCCCTTCCGCCGAACCCCCAAAAGCTTCTTCCAGCGTTACAGCAGAGGAGAAGAAGTCTCATAAATTCCCCATTAACTTTGATTTTCTCCAGAAGCTGGGCAAAGTTCTGATGACGGTAATCGCCGTTATGCCCGCCGCAGGACTGATGATCAGCCTTGGAAAGCTGATTCAGATGTCCGGAGGCGACCTTTCCCTGATTCTGACCATCGGAAGCACTATGGAGAATATCGGATGGGCCATCATCAACAATCTGCACATTCTTTTCGCTGCGGCCATCGGCGGTTCCTGGGCCAAGGAAAAGGCAGGCGGAGCATTTGCCGCTGTCATCGCCTTTATCCTGATTAATGTAATTACCGGCGCTCTCTTCGGCGTTACCACTGAGATGCTGGAAACAGAAGGCGCTGTCACTCACACCTTTTTCGGGCAGGAAATTGCCGTAGACGGCTACTTTACCTCCGTCCTTGGAGCTCCAGCCCTGAACATGGGCGTATTCGTTGGCATCATCGCCGGTTTTGTAGGCGGAACAGTGTATAATAAATATTACAACTACCGGAAACTGCCTGACGCCTTGGCCTTCTTTAACGGAAAGCGCTTTGTTCCCATGGTAGTCATTCTCTGGTCCGTAATCATTTCATTGATTCTTGGACTGGTTTGGCCGATTGTTCAGACCGGAATCAACGCATTCGGCGTCTGGATCGCAAATTCCTCTTCCACCTCTCCGGTTCTGGCGCCCTTTATCTACGGAACCCTTGAGCGTCTGCTGCTGCCCTTTGGCCTGCACCACATGCTGACGATTCCTATGAACTACACCTCCTTCGGAGGCACCTACACGATCCTTACCGGAACCAATGCCGGAACCCAGGTATTTGGACAGGATCCCTTGTGGCTGGCTTGGGCCACCGACCTGGTGAATCTGAAAAACGCCGGAGATATGGCCGGATACCAGGAGCTGCTGACCACCGTTACCCCCGCCCGCTTTAAGGTAGGACAGATGATCGGAGCTACAGGTCTTCTTCTGGGCATAGCCTTAGCCATGTACCGCCGGGTAGACGCCGACAAGCGGAAAAATTACCGTTCCATGTTCGTATCCACTGTGCTGGCTGTCTTCCTTACCGGCGTAACAGAGCCTTTGGAATTTATGTTCATGTTCTGCGCCCTGCCTTTGTACGTAGTGTACGCCCTTCTTCAGGGCTGCGCCTTCGCTATGGCCGGAATTATCCACCTGAGGCTCCATTCCTTTGGAAATCTGGAGTTCCTGACCCGTATTCCCATGTCCATCCGGGCAGGTCTCGGAGGAGACATTATCAACTTTGTCATCTGTGTGGTTGTATTTTTCATCATCGGATACTTCGTGGCCTACTTTATGATCGGAAAATTCCGCTTCGCCACACCTGGCCGTCTTGGAAACTATACTGATGAAAACGCAGACGAGGAAACTGCAGGCAGCTCTGCCGCCTCTGCCGGTTCCGGCAGCAGCCAGGCCCAGGCCATCATCGGTCTTCTGGGCGGCCGGGAAAATATCGTTCTTGTGGATGCCTGCATGACCCGCCTGAGAGTAACGGTAAAGGATCCCTCCAAAGTAGCTCCTCTGGCAGATTGGAAAGCCCAGGGAGCCATGGGCTTAATCCAGAAGGACAACGGCATCCAGGCCGTATACGGCCCCAAAGCGGATGTACTGAAATCCGATATTAACGACCTGCTGTAGGTTCTGATCCCCTCGGCAGTTTTGTAAGGAGGCATTCTTCTATGAAACTGATTACTCTCAACAGTCACAGCTTGATTGAGGAAAATTATGAAGAAAAATTTCACCGTTTTATTCAGGGAATTTTGACGGAGCGGCCGGATATTCTGGCCCTCCAGGAAGTCAACCAGAATATGGCGGAGACAGAGGCGGACCCGGAGGAATTAAGGGAGACGAACTTTTTTCCATCCCCCTCCTCCATCCCTGTCCGCCGGGACAACCACGGCCTTCGCTGCGCGAAAGAGCTGGCCCGTCTTGGATTTCCCGTACACTGGACATGGATTTCCGCCAAAACCGGCTATGACCGTTTTGACGAGGGGCTGGCCCTTATCTCCCCCTTCCCTGTTCATTCTGCGGAATCCTTCTACCTGACCAGTTCCCACAGCTATGGAAACTGGCGCACCCGCAAAGCCCTTCTGGCCGCTTTTGAAACGCCATGGGGCCTTCAATATGCCTGCAACCTTCACATGGGCCGCTGGGAAGATGCGGAAGAGCCCTTCTCCCTCCAGTGGCAGCGTTTAAGCAGCCATCTGGCTCCCTTAGAGGAACAGCAAATCTGGCTGTTAGGAGACTTCAACGCCCCGGCTCACCGCCGGAACCAGAGCCTGGACCTGATACTGAGCCAGGGCTGGCTGGATACCTGCCGGTTAGCCGGGCACCCGGAAAATGAACCTGCGGACTGCACGGTAGAGGATGGAATCGACGGCTGGGAAGACCGGGCTTTGGGCCGCGGCATGCGCATCGACTATATTTTTACCAACCATCCGGTTTCCATTTCCTCCTCCCGGGTTATCTTTCATCCGGAAGCTTACGGAACGGTTTCCGACCACCGGGCGGTAGCAGTGGAGGCACTGCTCTCCCATTCTTCAAAATAGACCGAATATTCTGTTCAGGATGTCCTGAACTGCTACGAAATCTTTAAGGAGCGATTCAACTATGCGGCGTGAAAGCGGAATTCTGCTTCCCATCACCAGTCTTCCATCCCCCTATGGGATCGGTTGTTTTTCCAGGGAAGCTTATGAATTTATAGACTACTTAAAAAAGGCAGGCCAATCCTACTGGCAGATTCTTCCTCTGGGGCCTACCAGCTACGGCGACTCCCCCTACCAGTCCTTTTCCACCTTTGCGGGAAATCCCTATTTTATCAGTCTGGAGGACTTAATTGAAGAGGGAGTGCTTACCCGTGAGGAATGTGCCCAGGCGGATCCGGAAGTCCAGGAGGATTCCATCGACTACGCAAAGCTTTACGAGGAGCGTTATCCTCTTCTGCGCCTGGCCTATGAACGGAGCGATATCAGCAAGAACGCGGACTTTGTCCGGTTCTGCCAGGAAAATGACTGGTGGCTGTCCGACTACGCCCTGTTTATGGCGGTCAAGGCCCGCTTCGGCGGCAAAGCCTGGACAAAATGGGCTCAGGACATCCGCCTGCGCTGGGGCAACGCCCTGGACTACTACCGGAGAGAGTTGTATTTTGACATTGAATTTCACAAATATCTCCAGTTCACCTTCTTTAAGCAGTGGAGCCGGCTGAAAGCCTACGCGAACCGTCAGGGCATCCGGATCATTGGAGATATCCCCATCTACGTTGCCATGGACAGCGCCGATGCATGGGCCAACCCCAGCCTTTTTCAGCTGGATGAAAACAACCGTCCTCTGGCCGTAGCAGGCTGTCCTCCCGATGGCTTTTCCGCTACCGGACAGCTGTGGGGCAACCCCCTCTACAACTGGGAATACCACAGAAATACCGGCTACAGCTGGTGGATTAGCCGTCTGGCCCACTGCTACCGCCTCTACGATGTGGTGCGCATCGACCATTTCCGAGGCTTTGACGAATATTTCTCCATCCCGGCAGACGCAGATGACGCCACTCAGGGACACTGGGAAAAAGGCCCGGGAATCCAGCTCTTTCAGGCGGTGCGGCATGCGTTGGGAGAAAAAGAAATCATTGCCGAGGATTTGGGCTATGTGACCGATTCTGTCCGCCAGCTGGTAAAGGAAAGCGGCTATCCCGGCATGAAGGTACTGGAGTTTGCTTTTGACTCCCGGGATTCCGGCTGTGCCAGCGACTATCTGCCCCACAATTATCCGGAAAACTCCGTAGTTTACACCGGCACCCATGACAACGAGACTATTGCCGGCTGGTATCAGTCCATCCGTCCCGAAGAGCGGCTTCTTGCCAGAGATTATCTCTGCGACCATTACACGCCGGTGGGCAAGCTCCATCTCTCCTTTATCAGCCTTGCCATGAGAAGCAGCGCGCGAATGTGCGTCATCCCCATTCAGGATTACTTGGGATTGGACAATACCGCCCGCATCAACACCCCTTCCACCGTAGGAACCAACTGGAAATGGCGCCTGACAAAAGAGCAGCTTTCTCCTGAGCTGAGGGAATTAATCGGAAAAATCACCCTGCGGTACGGCAGGTGGAACTGGGAATAGTGTTTTCTTGCGGAAAAGGGCTGATTCGGCTGGGCCTGCTGCGGACACTGGGAATCGAGTATGTTCCCCGACTGGCAGCAGACTTTTTAAAGGAAAATCCCGGCTAGCTCGGGACTGCGTTCCGTTGTAGATCAAATGTTTGTCGATATCGGCGCAGAACCGCACATCGCTTACGAGACCGAAGAAGATCAGGTCATTGCCGGCTTAGTTGCCCAGGGATTTGGAATCGCGGTTGTACCCTACATGGACTTGCTGTTGAAGCTTCATTTAAAAATCTTACAGATTCGTTCGCCGGCCTGCGAACGAAGCCTCTATTTGGTAAAGAACGATGCCGTGTTCATGCCGCCCGTCGTCCGCCGCTTCCATCAGTTCGTCCTAAGCGGCAAAACAAAATAATGTAAAAAAATAAAAAAAAAGCAGCCAGCTACTATCCAAAACAAAAGTTTTGTTGTATAATATCGTAGTTGGCTGTTTTTATTTTCAGTTCACTCATCAGGAGATGTACCCAAGTGGTTGAAGGGACCGCTCTCGAAAAGCGGCAGGTCGGTAATCCCGGCGCGAGGGTTCAAATCCCTCCATCTCCGTTTGTTATGAGCACTTAGCGCCCAGTCTCTGGGCGCTGTATTTTTATAATCCAAAAAACTGATCTACTCCTGCGGCCAGGCCGTCGGCCAGATTAGAAAGAGTTCCTTCAGAATGATCCGATACCTTATCTCCCAGCTCAATATCAATCGAAGGAACGGTAGAGAAGGAGGTCTGTGTCAAATCCATCTCCATGGATCCGGAGGAGAAAATCTTCACGCCTGCGGATTTCAGTCCCCCAATAAGGCTCTCGCCCAGAGCGTTGTGCTCCTGCCAGTGGGATTTTACCGGTTCCATATTCCGATAGGATTCATTGGAGGGAACGCTCATATAAAAAGCCCCCTTATCACTTTCCGTGGAATCCCAGTGAAGGGCGATATGGCAGTCACTGGCATTGTTGGCGATCACAGTGCGGGCTATGTTGTCCAGCTGAACATCATCCCCCTCCCGGATCATCAGCACATCGTATCCCTTTGCCAGAAGCTTATCCTTCAGAATCCGGGCCAGGGCCACCGTCACCTTGTACTCCGGCGTTCCATCGGCAAACGTCATTCCCCCTGAAACTGCCACCGCCGAGGTAGCCCCTGCGCTGGTGGTTCCGCTGGTTACCTTTGGGCTCCCATCGGGATGACACAGGGTTTTGACGCTGCTTCCTCCCTGGGTTCCGTGGCCTGCGTTAACACAGATGGTCTTTCCCTTCCGGTTCTCCGCCTGAGAACGATAGAGAATCGCCGCTCCGGAATTGATCTTGGAAAAATCCGCGTACTGCCAGGATGGATCCAGCCTGACCTCTCCTTCCGCAAAGGAAGCGGAATTAGAGAACAGCGATGGATCCGGCTTCTCCGTGCTTACATAAGCAGAAGCAATGTAAGCTTCCTCTCCATCCAGCACAATCCTGCTCCACTCTTCGCTGATTCCGGTTCTCTTTAGTTCCGTACCGGTCGCCAGGGAGGCAATTACATTGGAATTGTTCAGCTTATTGCAGCTGGAGCGTACATTAACCGTCCCTCCATCCTCTGTCGTAACATAAACCGTCTCATCCGCCGGATCAAATTCCGGCAGCTTGGCCTGGGTCATCTCCGTTTCCCTGAGACTGCTCTGAGCCGCCGGGGCCGTATCAGTTTCCTGGTTCTGCTCTGAAGTCTCTGCTATTTCCTCCGCTCCTTGTTCTGAAACTGTTTCTGCCTTTTCATAAGAACCGCAGCCCCATAAACCGGCCGCCGACGCCAAAACCAGAATCCCTGACATCCAAAAAGGCGCATACCATTTTCTCATACAATCGTTCCTCCTCCTGCCACGTAATCTCCCTGATAAAAAACCAGAGCCTGTCCCGGTGTCGCCGCCCGCACAGGCCGGTCAAATTCGCATTCTACCAGGTCTTCTCCGATCTGGCGAATCACACATGGCTCTTCTCTATGGCTGTAACGGATTTTCGCCGTCAGGCGCCTCTCCTTTCCATGGAGTCCGTCTATTGCCATCCAATTCAGTTTACTACACCGAACTGTATTTGTAAATATATCTTCATTTTCCCCGATTACCACCTCATTGGTTTCCGGACGGATGGCCGCCACAAAAACCGGATGTCCCATGGACAGATTCAATCCCTTGCGCTGACCCACCGTATAGTGGGTAATGCCCTTATGGCTTCCCAGCACATTGCCTTCCAAGTCCACGAAATTTCCAGGACAGTCCTTTTTCCCCGTATACCGTTCGATAAACGCGGCGTAATCATGATCCGGAATAAAACAAATTTCCTGGCTGTCCGGCTTTAAAGCCACATTCAAGCCAATGTTTTCTGCGATCCGCCGGATTTCCTCTTTCTCATAATCCCCTACCGGCATCAGTGTTCTGGCAAGCTGCTCCTGAGTCAGATTATAAAGAGCGTAAGTTTGATCTTTTTTGGCAGTGACAGAGCGCCGGATGGCGTAGCGCCCATTTTCCAGCCGCTCTACCCTGGCGTAATGGCCGGTGGCAATGTAATCGGCTCCCAGGCCCAGGCTTTTGGTGAGAAGGGACTCCCATTTCACATATCGATTGCAGGCAATACATGGATTAGGAGTCCGGCCCGCCAGGTATTCTGCCGCAAAATAGTCCATCACCTTCTGCCGGAACACATCCCTAAAGTTCATCACATAGTAAGGAATATTCAGGCGGGCAGCCACTCGTCTGGCATCTTCCACGGCGCTGAGACCGCAGCAGCCTCCTTCTTCCTCCTGGACCGCCTGAGGCTCATCCTGCCAAACCTGCATAGTGACCCCGATGACCTGATATCCCTGCTCTTTCAACAAATAGGCCGCCACGGAGGAGTCAACTCCTCCGGACATGCCTACTACTACAGTCTTCTTACCTTCTGCCATGGCCAATCAATAATCTTCCTCTTCTTCCTCTTCCTCGATATTGTCTTTTGGCTTTTCCAGGCCCTCGATGGTGATTCCGTTTTTCTGGGCGTAGTCCCAAAGAGCCGCATGAATCGCCTCCTCCGCCAGAAGTGAGCAGTGAATTTTCACCGGTGGAAGTCCGTCCAGGGCCTCGCACACCGCCTTGTTGGTCACCTGCATAGCCTCATATATAGTCTTTCCCTTTACCAGTTCCGTAGCCATGCTGCTGGTAGCAACGGCCGCGCCGCAGCCGAAGGTTTTAAATTTTACATCCCGGATCACCTGGTTCTCATCAATATCCAGATAAATCCGCATAATGTCTCCGCACTTTGGATTTCCAACAGTGCCCATACCGCTGGGATTTTCCATCTCCCCCACATTCCGGGGATGCTCAAAATGATCCATCACTTTTGCTGTATACATATTTCTTTCTCCTATCGTCTTTTTATTTATGATTCTACCTTTTCTTTAAATAATCCTCATAGAGAGGGGACATGCCTCTTAAATATTCCACAATCTGCCGGATCTGCTCCGCCACATAGTCCATCTCTTCCATGGTATTCTCCTCGCTTAAAGTCAGCCGCAGGGAGCCATGAGCAATCTCGTGAGGCAGGCCGATTGCCAGCAGTACGTGGGAGGGGTCCAGGGATCCGGAGGTGCAGGCGGAACCGCTGGAGCCGCAGATTCCTGCCATATCCAGCTTAATCAAAAGCGATTCTCCTTCAATAAACTGGAAGGCAAAGTTCACATTGTTGGACAGCCGCTCCGTTCTGGAACCATTGATCCTGGTAAACGGCACTTTCTCCATGACCTGTTCCATCAGGTAATCCCGCAGACGGCCTTCCTTGCTCGTGCGCTCCTCCATCGTCTCCATGGCGATTTCCACCGCCTTGCCGAAGCCCACAATACCGGGTACATTTTCCGTACCGGCCCGGCGCTTTCTCTCCTGAGCGCCCCCATGGATAAAGGAACGGATTTTCACGCCCTTCCTAATATAGAGGAAACCGATGCCCTTCGGCCCCTGAAGCTTGTGGGCGCTGGCGCTGAGCATATCGATGTTGTACTCATCCACGGAAATCGGCACATGGCAGTAGGCCTGAACCGCATCGGTGTGGAATAAGATTCCATTCTCTTTCGCAATCTGTCCAATCTGACGGATGGGTTCAATGGTTCCGATTTCGTTATTGGCGAACATAATGGAAATCAGGATGGTATCCGGCCGGATCGCCTTCCTCAGCTCATCTATTTTAACCACTCCCTGCTCATCCACATCCAGGTAGGTTACCTCAAACCCGCGTTTTTCCAGATATTCACAAGTATGAAGCACTGCATGGTGCTCGATCTTGCTGGTGATGATGTGCTTGCCTTTTCCGGCATATGCTTCCGCCGCAGCCACCAAAGCCCAGTTGTCAGACTCGCTTCCTCCTGCGGTAAAATAAATCTCATTGGTCTTGGCGCCCAGGGAATGGGCAATTACCTCCCTGGCATGGGCAACTGCCTCCCGGCTTTTCGAAGAAAAGTCGTAGATTGAGGATGGATTGCCGTAGTATTCCGAAAAATAGGGCAGCATGGCCTCCACCACTTCCGGTCTGGTCTTGGTGGTAGCCGCATTGTCCAGGTAAATCATCTGTTTCATAATTAAAATCCGCCTTTCATCATTTTTACGTAGAAACGTAGTATGAAGGTAAAAGCTTCATCTACCTTTCCTACTATACCATTTTATTCCTATTATTTCAATAGGAATAAAGTAATATCCATTTTTCCTTCCGCATATATTGATAGTAATTTTCCTTGTCAGGAGTTCCTATGATTTCTTCCCCCTCTTCTCTTCAGGCTTCCTGGCTGACACCGCGCAAAAAAGCCTTCCTTACCGGCACCCTGCTCCTCACCGGCACCGGCTTTCTCTGTCGGATTCTGGGGTTCTTTTACCGGGTTTTTCTCTCCAGAACCATCGGCGCAGAAGGGCTCGGCATCTACAACATGGTCCATCCGGTATTTGGCATCTGTTTTTCACTCTGCGCCGGTTCCCTGCAAACCGCTTTAAGCCAGTATGCGGCGGCCAACCTAAAAAAAGGGCGGAACGCCTTTTACAGTGCCCTGGCCGCTTCTTTGTCCCTCTCCCTTCTGCTGGCCTTTCTGGTCTGCCGCTTTGATGAACCGATTGCCTCCAGGCTTCTGCTGGAGCCGCGCTGCGCCCCCTACCTCCCCGTCATTGCCTTGTCGGTGCCCTTTGCGGCTCTGCACGCCTGCATCAATGGATATTACTATGGAATGCAGCAGTCCAGAATCCCTGCTTTTTCCCAGGTGGCGGAACAGGTCATCCGCATGGGAGCCGTTTTTTTTATCGTAAATTCCTGGGCTGAAAGCGGTCGGGCCATTACTGTTTCTCTCGCCGTATACGGGCATTTGATCGGGGAAGCGGCTTCCGCTCTCTTCTGCCTGCTCTCGCTTCTTTTCTTTCCCCCCAAAGGAGAGATAAAGGCCAGAACGTCCTTTTTTCTTTCCTCCGGATTCACTCCTGTTTTCGAGAACATGGCCCCTTTGATGTCCTTAGCTCTCCCTCTGATGGGCAGCCGCCTGGTACTTAATCTCCTTGGAAGCGCGGAGGCAGTCTGGATTCCCAACCGCCTTGCCGCCTCCGGCCTAACTTCCCAAGAAGCTTATTCCGTTTACGGTGTTCTCACCGGCATGAGCCTGCCTTTTATCTACTTCCCCTCTGCTATCACCAATTCAGTGGCAGTTCTCCTGCTGCCCGCCGCCTCCCAGGCCCAAGCCGACGGAGACGCAGGAAGGATTTCCCGATTAATCTCCATGTGCCTGCGCTACAGCTGCTATATGGGAATCCTCTGCATCGGAATTTTTTCCATGTTTGGACTTCCTCTGGGGTTAAGCGTTTTTCACAGTGAGGAAGCGGGGCGCTTCATGATCTGCCTTGCCTGGCTCTGCCCCTTTATGTATCTGGCCTCTACCCTGGGAAGCGTCCTGAACGGCCTTGGAAAAACCTCTGTTACCTTTGGGCTGAATGTAGTGTCCATGCTCATCCGCCTGGGGTTCGTCCTCTTTGCCATACCCCTCTTTGGCATCCGGGGGTATCTCTGGGGGCTGCTGGCCAGTGAAATCGCCCTGGCTCTTCTGGATCTTCTGCTCCTTCGGCAATTTGCCCTATTTTCCTGGGACTGCTTCGACATGCTGATCAAACCTGTTTTGTTTATGGCCATTGCAGTGGGGCTCTACTTCTTTTTTGCTCCGTTGTTAAGCTTTGGCAGTTCGTTTCCCCTATTTGTGGAGACGGGAATTCATATTATGGTTATCTGCGCAGCCTACTGCGGACTGCTTCTGCTGGCCCATCTGGCAAGAGGTAAAAGCTAATTCCTTCTTAAGCAAAAACAGCCCGGTTTTCAGGAGACACTCTAAAGCGTTCCAAAAACCGGGCTCTCATATTCTCTCTATTATGCCTTCCTGAGCTGTTGACGTTATTTTAAAAATCCGCTGATAATTTGTTCCTCTGCTTCCTGCTCCGTAAACCCCATAGTCATAAGCTTTATAATCTGCTCTCCTGCGATCTTTCCGATAGCAGCCTCATGAATCAGGGCCGCGTCGATATCGTTTGCCACCAGTCCGGGAACCGCGATAATCTTGGCATCGTCCATAATGATGGCGTCGCACTCGGAGTGGCCGGAACACTTGGCGTTTCCATTGATTTTGGAGCGGAAGGTCTGCACCGACTCCTCCCTTGCGACGGAACGGGATACCAAATCCGTGCTGGCATTTTCCCCGTTTAAATCAATCTCATAGTCGCTGACGGCATTTTGGGTTCCATGGGTCATCAGACGCTCCCGCACCACCAGTTTGGCCCCCGATGCCAGCTCAGCCCGCGTCACCCGCTCCGTGGAGTCTACTCCCTTAATCTGGACCATCTCCATCTCCATATAGCTGTTTTCATCCATATGAGCCTCTGTAACGGGATTCAAAATTCGTTTTCCCCGTCCGTCGCCCTCTCCGTAATGTTTCTCCACATATTTAACCTTTGCGTTTTTTCCCAGGAAAAACCGGTGGATGCCATCATGCTCCGAATCCTGGTCCCCGCAGTTATTGATTCCGCAGCCAGCAACAATCACCACATCCGCATCATCGCCGATATAGAAGTCGTTGTAAACCATCTCCTTCAAGCCGCTCTCACTGACTACAACCGGGATATGAACGCTCTCATGCTTTGTACCCGGCTTGATTCGAATGTCAATTCCGTTTACATCCTTTTTGGTTGTAATTTCAATGTTGGCTGTGGTGTGGCGGCCCGCCATCTGTCCGTTTGCGCGGATGTTATAGGCGCCTTCAGGCACATCGTGGAGGTCTGCCACCTCCCTCAGCAATCGTTTCTGAATTTCATCTATCATGACCTATGCCTCCCTTTTCTCATTAAGCCCTTTGCTGCTCCTGAAAGCCGCTGCACACATCTACCGCAGCAGCCGTACCCATAATCTCAGGCAGCACCTGGTCCTTAGGTCCCTGTTTCGTAATCCGTCCATCCGCGATGACCACAATCTCATCCGCAATATTCAAAATCCGTTCCTGATGAGAAATAATCAGAATGGAGCCATTGCTTTTCTCCCGCATACGCTCAAAAACGCGAATCAGGTTCTGGAAACTCCACAGGTCAATTCCCGCCTCCGGCTCGTCAAAGACGGAAAGCTTGGAAGCTCTCGCCAATACAGTGGCAATCTCGATGCGCTTTAATTCTCCTCCGGAAAGGCTGGCGTTTACTTCCCGGTTAATATAGTCCTTTGCGCACAGTCCCACCTCGGATAAATATTGACAGGCCTCAGCCACCGTCAGCCGCTTCTTGGCCGCCAGACGGATCAGGTCCAGAACCTGCAGTCCCTTAAAGCGGACCGGCTGCTGAAACGCAAAGCTGATGCCTAAATTTGCCCGCTCCGTGATGCTCATATTGGTAATATCCTGACCCTCGAAGTAAATTCTTCCCTCCGTAGGATTCTCGATTCCCATAATCAGCTTGGCCGTGGTAGACTTTCCGCCTCCATTAGGCCCGGTGATTACCACAAATTTTCCTTCGTCAATGGTCAGGCTCAAATTTTTAATAATTTCTTTTTCTCCTTTGTCATCCTTTACATCAAAGGAGATATTCTCTAATGTAAGCATATGATTCCCTGCCTCTCTGGTGCTTTCCTTCCGTTTCCGTTCAGTTACAGTTTACCCGGATCATCCAAAATTATCTGGTGCATTTGCAACAATCCCGCAATTCATTTTCTGCAACTGTAAAATAGACGGAAAACTCATCGAGTTTTCCGTCTACCTGAACTGCAGAAGATGGGAGTCGAACCCACAAGGTATTTCTACCACACGGACCTGAACCGTGCGCGTCTGCCAATTCCGCCACTTCTGCTTTCCCGCCTCTGCATTCCTGCAGACGACAAGAAAAATTATAGTCTAAGTTTCCTGGTTTGTCAATCCTATTTTTCCTGTTTTATCCTCAATGATTTTCCAGGACTTTTCCGAAGATTTTCCCTCCCCAAACCGTAAAATCAGCTCCGTTCTCCTTTTCCCCAAAATATTATTCAGCTCCCTGACGCTTAAATGGCCGTTTAAGTACATATTTGCAAGATCTACAGATTCGGCCCCGATCTGCGCTACCAGTTCCAGATTCGTCATATTTCCTCTTCTCCTGATGTTCTTTCTATTTTGCCGGCATAATAGCAATATATGAAGAATCTCTTCAGGATATGACGGTATTTTTCTGAATTGCAGCCGCTCTGCAAAAAGGATGGGGATCACTCTCCCCATCCTTTTCTATCCTTCGCCTTTTAATCAATCCTTATCTTAATAACCTTTTATGCTTCCTCAGTCTTCTCCGCAGCCTTCTTCTCTTCCTTTTCGTCTTTCTCGTCCTCAAAGAAATCGTCATCGAAATCGTCGTCGAAGTCGTCCTCGAAATCTTCCAGATAGTCCGGAGTAAAGAAACGGTATACCGCATAGGCGATTCCCGCTACGGCAGCGACCGCGCCGATGATGGCCAACACCCAGAGAATGCAGTTTTTCTTCTTATCCTCTTCCTCCTTGCGATGCAGCAAATCATTCAGCTTTGTTGCGTTAACGATCTCCTCTACACGGCTCATTGCATCTCTTCCCATAGCATCAAAACGCTCCTTATCGAATTTATTAATCATATTCCCACTTCCTTTCCCTGTTTCTCGTCTTTTCCATTATATCATGTCCACAATTGTTTTTCTATCTTATTTTTTTCAAATTTTCAAAAAATATACGTAACCGTTCGCATCGGATGTCCTAAACAGTTACTTTCTCCAGTCTGGCAAAGGAGGCGAACATCCGCTTTCTTCCCGCTTTGTCAAAATCCACCGTAACCTCAAAATCCTTTCCGCCGTCCTTGATTTCCGCAACCGTACCCTCGCCAAACTTGATATGTTTTACCCGGTCTCCGGCCGCGTAATCCAAATGGTCCTTCTTTTCCACGGTGAAGGTCTTTCCAAAAGAAGGCTTGACGCCGCCGAATCCTCCGGCGCTCCGAACAGCTTTCGAGGCCGCTGCCGGCTGAGGCGTCTGGTTCCAAGGCAGGGCGTCCTCCTCGCTCTTCTTCCCCCAGGAAGGGGCGAAGGAATCCAGGAAATGCATCTCCACTTCATCCTCCGGCAGCTCGTCGATAAAACGGCTGATTCGATGCCAGCGGGTTTCTCCGTTGACCATCCGCTTTCTGGCCGCCGTCAGCACCAGTTCCTTTTCCGCTCTGGTGATTCCCACATAGCAGAGCCGCCGTTCCTCCTCCACATCCTTCGGATCCGCGGAATAGATGGCCATGGCGCTGGGGAACAGTTCCTCCTCCATGCCTACCAGATAGACCTTGGGGAACTCCAGTCCTTTGGCGCTGTGAAGGGTCATCAGGGTAATCCGCTCTTCCGACTCATTCAGAGAGTCCACATCCGCCACCAGAGCTACCTGCTCCAAAAATTCATCCAGGTTGGGAGAAGCGCTGTCGGCCTCATAAGCCGCCGCCTTGTTGATCAGCTCGCCGATATTTTCCAGACGGGTCTCGGCCTCCTCCTCGCCTTCCAGTTTCAGCTCATTTTCATATCCTGTTTTTTCCAACACCGCCTGAATCAGTTCCTTAACGGAGAGGCCTTCGGAAACGGTCATTGCCCGCAGTTCCTCAATCTGCTTTACAAATCCCTCGATTTTCCCCGCGGTCCTTCCCAGTCCCGGAATCATCTTCGACTCCTCCAACGCCTCGTAGAGGCTGAGATTATTGGCTGAGGCGAATACCGTCACCTTGTTCATGGAAGCGGTGCCAATGCCTCTCTTGGGGACGTTGATGACCCGCAGGGTAGCCAGGTCGTCCTCCCCGTTGGCGATAATTTTTAAGTAGGCCAGCACATCCTTAATCTCCCGGCGCTGATAGAAATTAACCCCTCCGACCAGACGATAGGGGATATTGTAGAAAATGCACCGTTCCTCAAACAGCCGGGACTGGGCGTTGGTCCGGTAGAGCACCGCCTGGTCTTTTAAGGAGAAGCCGCCCTTCTGTATCTCCTGGAGGACGAAATCCGCCTCCTCTCTGGCTGTGTCAAACTGATAAAAGTCTACCTTGGAACCGGCCTCGTTGGCTGTCCAAAGTTTTTTCTCTTTCCGGCCCTCATTGTGCCGGATTACCTCGTTGGCTGCATCCAGGATATTCTGGGTGGAGCGGTAATTCTGCTCCAGCTTAATGACTTTAGCCCCCGGGAAGGACTGCTCAAAGCTTAAAATATTCTCAATATCCGCTCCCCGGAACTTGTAGATGGACTGGTCGTCGTCTCCCACCACGCAGAGATTCCGGTATTTTCCGGCCAGAAGACGGACCAGCTCAAACTGGGCCAGGTTGGTGTCCTGGTACTCATCCACCATAATGTAGCGGAACCGGTCCTGGTAGTATTCCAGAATCTGCGGATTGGTACGGAACAGTTCCACCGTCTTGACAATCAGGTCGTCGAAATCCAGGGCATTGTTTTTCTTTAACTGCTTCTGGTATTCCTGATAGATTTCTCCCACTTTCCGCATGCGGAAATCCGGTCCCGCGTTCAGGAGAAATTCCTCCGGCCCCATGAGCTTGTCCTTAGCTGAGGAAATGACTCCCAGCACCTGGCGCTCCTTAAACTGCTTGGTGTCAACATTCAAAAGGTGGAACACCTGCTTCATCAGCGTCCGCTGATCGTCCCCATCATAGATAGAAAAACTTTTCCCGTATCCAAGGGCCTCGATGTACCGTCTCAGAATCCTTACACAGGAGGAGTGAAAGGTGCTGACCCAGATGCTCTCTGAGCCCAGCCCCACCAGCTGGTCCACCCGTTCCCTCATCTCCCCTGCCGCCTTGTTGGTAAAGGTGATTGCCATAATATTCCAGGGGGCCACATGGCGCTCCCCGATTAAGTACGCCGCCCGATGGGTCAGCACTCTGGTTTTTCCGGAGCCAGCCCCCGCCAGAATCAAAAGCGGGCCTTCAGTACAGCATACCGCCTCTTTCTGCATAGGATTTAATGAATCGTAAATACTCATTGAGTTCTTACCGCCTCTGTAGAAATTTTCTTCTATCTTATAACATTTCTCCGGTTTTGTCATCTTCTGTTTTTCTGTGCATTCTATACTTGTCATACGGTTTTCAATACTATATAATAGGGATATGAGGTGATAAAATGAAAACAAATGAAGAGCGACTGGAAGAAATTCTGACATATTTAGACAGCCTGTCCCATATTCACTCGGAGGAAATCCCGGACATTCCCCTGTATATGGACCAGGTTACCACATTTATGGACGAGCATTTAAAGGATGTAAAACGGCATCAGGAAGATAAAGTTCTGACTAAAACCATGATTAACAATTACGCCAAGAACAACCTTCTCCCTCCGCCTGAGAAGAAGAAGTACAGCAAGAACCACATGCTGATGCTGATTTTTATTTACTACTTTAAAAATCTTCTCTCCTTCAGCGACATTGAGGAAATCTTCCGCCCCATCACGGAGCGTCATTTTTCCGGCGATGATTCCGGCCTGAAGCTGGAAGATATCTATAATGAAGTGTTCACCCTGGAAGAGGAGCAGATGGCCCACTTAAAAGAGGACATCCGCCAGAAATACGAAAAGGCCTCCCGGACCTTCAGCACGCATCCGGTCGGGGGCGAAGACCTGGAGTATTTGCGCCTCTTCTCCCTGATTTGCGAACTTTCCTTTGATGTGTATCTGAAAAAGCAGATGATTGAAATGATTGCGGACGAGCTGCGCTCCGAGCGTCCTCAGGAGAACGGGCGCAAAAAAAGATAGCAAAAAACTTCCGCCCGGGACCCGAACCTGCGGCATATTCCACAGACCGGGTTCCTGGGCGGAAGTTTTTTAGTTACAGGCGGTTAAAACGCATTTACTGCTCCTTCTTAAATTCCAGCTCCGGATTCAGCCTGGCAAATACCATATCGTACCCGTCGCTTCCATAGTTTAGAGAACGGTTCACGCGGCTGATAGTGGCGGTGGAAGCCCCTGTCTTCTCCGCAATCTCCAGATAAGTTTTCCCTTCCCGAAGCATCTTGGCAACCTCGTATCGCTGGGAAAGGGACAGCAGTTCGTTAATCGTACACACATCCTCAAAAAACTTGTAGCACTCTTCCGGTGTTTCCAAAGTCAGAATCGCATCGAATAAATGGTCTACTGCCTCAGTTTTAATTTTCTTATTCATATGGAACTACCCTCTCCTTGTTTCGTCATAAAATAGCGCGTAAAGCTATTTTAACATATTAAAGTCTGAAAGTCCATATCCGGAGAGGTTTTCTTTCCTTAATTTCTTGCAGCAGATCAGAATGAGCCTGTTTCAAATGCTCCTCTGTCGTAATTTCTTTGAATCACGGAGTCCGTCCCTGTATTCTCTACAATACGCCGGACCATCTGACCTGCCGGAATCAGTTTCTTTACATCAATTCCGGTTTCAATTCCCATCTTGTTCAGCATAAAGACCAAATCCTCCGTTGCTACGTTTCCGGTAGCTCCCGGAAGATACGGGCAGCCGCCAAGCCCCGCCAGGCTGGCATCAAACTTCGTTACTCCCGCCTCAAGAGCCGCCAAAACCCCCGCAAGGCCCATACCCCAGGTATTGTGCATATGAAGCATCCAGCTGACCTGACAAAATTCCTCCTTCAGCTGCGTGAAACGTTCGTAAATCATCTGCGGATTACCCAGACCAGCTGCATCGGACAGGGAAATCTCTGTAATTCCAATCTCAACGAATCCCCGTATAATATGCTTCAGCCATTCCATAGGAATCACCCCTTCACCCGGGAACGGGGAAACAAAGGGCAGAGAAATGGAACCGCACATCTCAATCCCATGCTGTCCGGCAAAGCGTCCGATTCCCGCAAATTGCTTCAGGGCCTCTTCTGTGGTCATCCCCGCTCCGCTTTTGTGGTGAGCATTGCTGGCTGAAATATTAATCTTTACCTTTGGACAACCGGCCTCATATGCTTCCCGTACTCCATCCTCATCAAAAATCAGAGCCCGGTAGGAAATCCCCTCCCTCTGCCTCAGCAGCCGGAACACCTCCTTCGTATTCCACATTTTTCTCATACTCTGGGAATTGGGCGTAAAAGCGCCTACCTCAAAACAGGTTACCCCCGCATCTGCGGCCAAGTCAATGATACGAACCTTGTCCTCTGCTGCTACCTCCTTTACCGCACTCTGAAATCCATCTCTTGTTACATCCTCGCATACAATCACCTTTTTTGGTAATTTCATCATAGCCATCCCCTTCTATCTTCTGCAGAATCTTGCCGTGATTATAAACAGTCCTGGAAAATCCAACGTACCGCATCCGGGAAACGGACTCTCCACTCTTTTTGGCTGTGTACCGCCTCCGGATAAATGTTATATTGAATCCGCTCCGGCTCCACTCCATGCTTCAAATAATTTTGGTACAGTTCCTGGGCCCCTTTCAGGAATTCTTCCTTTGTGGTCATTCTCCCGTACTCGTTTGTTCCCGTATCCATATAGTGTATTTCAGATGCGCGTAGGAAGCGGTATCCATGGTTCTTTCCCTCAATTCGCGGTTCAAAGTTCTTTTCCGGAGGCACGATAAAATCCTTGGTATAAGGAGAATACTGCTGCGTCCGTTCCCCGTGGTCATCCGGAGATTCTATCGCAACCAGAATCACATGGGGCATAAACGTTCCGTAATCCCTATAATACTGCTCAAACCGCAGGCTCTCTGCCCCCCAGAAGGTTTCCTCATCCCTAAACACATCCTGGCCGTCGTTGATATAGAGTACCGGATAGCGCCGCCCGGTCTCCTCCTCATATCCATCCGGCGTCATAACCCGAACGGTGACATCCCTGTTTAACGGCGTAATTCTTGTGTAAATTTCCTCGATTTTCATTTTCCTTCTCCTCTCCTAAACCTGTCTTTATGGAAACGCCTGGTAAATCCGGTCTAACATACTGCCGTCCCTGTTTCGCACTTCCGCTATCACCCGCTCTTTTCTTCGGGTATCCGCCTCGGGAACGCCATTGAACCGTTCCCCCATTTTCATCAGGTCCCCTATCTCATAAACAGCAAGTCCCGCCTGCGCCATACGCTCCCTCAATTCCCTTCGGCGCGGGTTCACCGCGACTCCATACTGAGTAACCAACACATCTACAGACTCGCCCGGAGTTGAGATACAATCCACCCGCTCTGTTACCAGCGGAATCCTGGCCCGGCTCAGCGGAGCCACGATTATGGCCAGCTTCGCTCCCGCCGCTACATCCGTGTGTCCGCCGGAACCTCCCATTAAAATCCCGTCAGAATCCGTATGGACATTGACGTTAAAATCCAAATCTATCTGCGTAGCTCCCAATACCACCGCATCCAGCGCCTGAGCCGCTGTGCTCCTGGCAGTGGGGCTGGCATAATGGAAAGCGGAAATTTCCACATGCTGCGGATTTTTTCGTATGGATTCCACCGCTTTTAAATCAAAGCACTGGACATCCAGAATCGAGCGGAAACAGCCGCATTCCATCATGTCTACCAAATACCCGGTAATGCCGCCGAGAATAAAGCTTCCCTGGATTTTTCTCTTTACCATGATTTCTTTCAGACAGGAAGCCGCCGCCAGGGAAGCTCCTCCCGCTCCGGTCTGAAAGGAAAATCCCTCTTTTAAAAGCCCCGAAGCCTCAATCACCCGGGCCGCCAATCCGGCAATCCGGAGGGCTATGGGGTCCTTGGGCAGCCGGGTCGTCCCGGACACGATTCCATTGGGATTACCGATGGAATCTACTTTTACTACATAATCCACATAATCCTCCGTAATCGACTGCTGGGTCAGCGGATACGGCACCAGATGATCCGTAATTACCACCGTCTGATCCGCATACATGGCATCCGACATCGCATATCCCAGGGACCCGCATGCGGACGGCCCCAATTTTCCGGTGCAGTTTCCCATCTCATCTGATGTGGGAGCCGCCACAAATGCCACATCAATATGGCATTTGCCGGATGCGATATCGCTTGGCCTGGTACCATGGGTCCGGAATATCACCGGCTTTTCCAGGATTCCGGAAGACAGTTCGCGTCCGATGCCGGCGGATACATAATCGGTCTCCAGCCCGGTCACCACCCCTCTGCGGATATGCTCCGCCAAAGGCATATGACAGTCAAAAAGAGAACTGGCATTGACCGTCAGATTCCGGATTCCCATATCAGCAATCTCATCCAAAACCATATTCAGCACATAATCTCCGCCCCTCAGATGATGATGGAATGAAATGCACATTCCATCCTGGAGCCCGCTTTTTTCAATGGCTTCCCGAAGAGAAGCGACTCGCTTGGTCATGTTTCTTCACCTTCTTTCATTCCAAGAGCCCGGGCCATTTGGAGCACCGTTTTTGCCCGGTTTAAAATAGGCGCGTCAATCATTTTTCCCCGCAGCGAGATAACGCCTTTTCCCTCTGCCGCGGCTGCCTCTGCTGCCGCAACCACATCCCTGGCATAGTCAATCTCCTGCTGTGTCGGAGAGAACACCTCGTTAATACACTCCACCTGTCTGGGATTGACCGCGGCTTTTCCGGAAAATCCCAGGCTTTTCGCCAGTTCCGTATCCCGGCGCAGTCCTTCCATGTCCTCCACATCGGTAAATGGAGAATCATACGCTTCCACCCCGGCCGCCCTGGCCGCGTACAGGATTCGGCTCCTTGCATAGGCAATTTCGTCGCCTTTCTTCGTCCTGGCGCAGCGCAGGTCAGAGGTCAAATCCTCCGCTCCCAAAAATAGTCCCTCAATCCGTCCGCTGGAGCAGGCAATCCGATAGCTGTTCTCCACTCCCCGGGCGGTTTCAATCAGTGGAATCAGCCCTATGCTTCCCTTTTTGATTCCGTGTTTCTCCTCCATCTCCCCCATCATCCGGTCCAGTTCTTTTATCTCCTCCCCGTCCCCAACCTTTGGCGGCATAAGAAAATCCGGCCTTCCCGGAAGAATCCGCTCCAGGTCCTCACGCCAGTACGGCGTATCCATACCATTCATCCGGACGATCACCTGGCACCCCGGAAATTTCATACAGCGCAGGGTTTCCGCTGTCAATTCTCTGGCCGCATCCTTCTGGTCAGGGGATACGGCATCCTCCAAATCCGGAATGATACGGTCGCTTCCCAAAAAGCCTCCGTTCACAATCATGTTGGGCGAATTGCCCGGCAGAAACAGCATCGTTCTTCTCATCTTGTCTCCTCCTTCGCCGCCCGTCTGATGGCTGTTCTCACCCTGGCCCTCAGCGTACAGTCCAGCGCTCCAAAATCCTGTACCCGAATCCGGATCTTCTGCGCCCCCATCTCCTCTGCCGTCCGGCGGACCAGTGTTTCCATCTGCTTTCCAAATCGCGTATAGACGGTAGACTCCAATTCTACTAAAATTCCGTTCTCCGCCGGCGATACCAGCACCATGGCATCACTGGATTCCATCGTACCCGCAGCGGCGTTTTTTACAATATTCACAGCATTCTCTCTCCTTTCTCCGGCCTCAGCCTCAGTTTCTGCTCACTTGTCAAAATCAGTCTTACGCCTGTTTTTTCTTTCCATTCCCAGAGTTCTTGTCGCTTTAGTCTGCTCTTTTCCGCCGCGAACCTGACGGGACATGATCTTCCTTCCAGAAGCCCCTGCAGAACCTGGTCACAGACAAAGTATTCCATGCAGCTGTAATCTTCTTTCTCCCTGGCCCACTCGGTCAAATACTCCAAATGGGATTCCGGCCTTCTTCTCCATATTCCTGATGAAATGCTCCAAGCTCCGGCTGTTTTTTCCTTTAAGCCCAGCAGATACATTGCCTGGCCGGAAACCTCATAAACCTTTCGTTTTTCTATGGCATCTGCCAATATCCATATTCGTTCTTTGCTGCGCCATACCAGGCAGGGCCGCCTGTCCGTTCCTTCTTCCAGATAGGCGCAGGCCAACAAAGCCTTTTCTCCTGCCTGTCCGGCTGAATCTGTTTCCTCTGAAATAAGCGCATTGATCTGTTTCAGGAATGTCTTCTCTTCCTGCTGGTAAGCCCTGGCGATCAGCGCTCTTCCGTTTCCGATTTTTTGATATACGATGGCAAGGTATACGATTCCGGGAAGCACTGCCCATTTCATCCCAGTCATCAGATAGGCCGCCGCAAAAAGGAGGAGCACTGACAACATACGGCTGCTGCGCGCTTTCAGCCTTCGGTGCTCTGCCAAAAGACGCTTTGAAGCTTCCTCCATATTCATTACATCATTCCAAACAGCACACTGGCGATAATCAGCATAATCGCTCCGCCGATTCGGGAAGAAATCTGGGCAAAGGACATCAGCTCCATCCGGTGGCTGGCACCTAAAATCTGCACGTCTCCGCTGCCTCCGCCACCTGCCATATCCAACCCGGCGGTAATGGCGATTTCCACCGGATAAAACTTAAAGAAGGTACTTCCAATCAGCACAGCTCCCAACATAGCCCCTACTACGCAGGCCACAATCATCACCAGATTGGGAATCGTAAATGCCTGCACATAATCCATCAAATTAGTTCCCGCGCCGATGGCTACCATCAGGGGAAATGACATATATTTTGCAAAGAACTGCTACATCCCTCTGGCTCCTGCCCGAATTTCTATGGGAATCAGTCCCAGTCCATTAGCTATGGCAGCGAAGATAACCATAAAGGCAAATTTGTGTATGGAAAATCCCAGGTTCAGTACATTGTTGATAATGGAAATTTTCGAAGCGTAAAAATCCGCCAGACAGTAAAGGAACAGTCCCAGCGCAAATCCGGAAGCGTATTCGCCAATTCCAATCTTCACGTCCTTGGGGTCCTCGGCTCCCTTTACCTGAACATCCCCCTTCATCATTACACCGTTTCCCGTAATAGAAGGATATTTCTTTCCCAGCCGGTCCAGCAGCGCGGCGGAAAACACCGATACCAAATTTCCCAGAGACATGACTGCAAACGCCGGTGCGTACCATTCCTGGGGATCGTTTCCCGTCACCTCTCCCCACATGCTGCTCATGGGAATGCAGCCCGCTCCATTTCCTCCTCCCATAATCGGAAGCATCACATTGAGCTGGGCTTCCAAAGGCGAAACGCCGCAGACAATAGCTCCAATGGCGGTAAACAGAGCCGAAACGGCAACCGCTCCCAGAATGGCAGGAATGAATCCCGCAAAGGCCCGGATCAGCAGTTTTCGGTCAATCGAGAGAATCGCTCCCGTAATCAAAACCAGAATGTACAGGTCCAGAAAGCCCATATTGTTATTGAAATCACTCAGAATATCCGTGCTCTCCTGAGGGATTACATGAAACATTACCAATGCGCTTGTACCGATACTGGCTAAGAGCATCCCCCCGCCCAGCCAGTCTTTCCAGACAGGAATCCGGTCTCCTATCCATCCGATCAGCGTACCTACTATCAGCGCGAACCCCAGCGCCCCCACAAAACTCCCCAGCATGCTGCCTGTCATGGATATGGCGATAAACACCACTACCATAATCAGAAAAAACGGCACCGAAAACCCCAGCATTTTTGTTTCTTTGAACTTGTTCAATGTTCCAATACCTCCTCTTCTCATTGAGTAAAATTGTTTTGTTTATATGATTTAGGCGTCCATCCGTTTCTTTTTAAATAAACAGGCCCGACGCCAGTCATATCCCCCTGAATCTTTACTCGGAAATCCAACGGTTCACATCGATTTTTCCATGCTCTTTCTCAAATTTCATCACATGTTCCCTCATCAAAATGCTCAATTCACTATTGGCAGAACGCCCATTATAATCGGCAACAATACGAAATTTTTTCAGTAAATCCGGGCTAATCCTTACTGTAAACCGTGGTAATTGTGACGACATGATATTTCTCCTTATGTAGAACGATTTCAGCACAATTCAAAGTGAACTAATTATATCATCAGGCACCTTCCCTCAGGGGCGTTTGACGTCACCGTGACGTCTCAATATTTTTAGTCCGACTGTAAAAAATATGCAAAAAAAGAATGCTGCTAAACAGATGATCTATCACCTGTTTTTCAGCATTCACCCTTTTTTCCTATACCTATATTATTCTATCCGCCTTATGTGATAACTTAGAGCAGTCATATTTCTAAAGATACGCCCCCCTATCCCAGACTTTTCATAACCTCCGCCCACTCCTTCTCGCTCAGCTGGGTGCTTTTTCTTACCGTTTCCGGGGCTACCCCTTCTTTGATCAGCCGGCCTGCCATCTCTGCCTGGCCTTCCACTTTTCCCTCTACTCTCCCTTCCGCTCGTTCTTCTTTCAACGCCCTCTGAAACGCCTTGCACATATCAACTTTCTCCTTTCCCTCCTGGCCTGTGTCTGCCAGCGCCTTTCTTAACTCCTTTATCGTTCCCGTAATGGCCGCTGCCGTATATGCCGTCATCACCCCTACGCTTTCCAGGGTTTCCGGCATCTGGCGGCCCGCATTCTTATACAACTCATGAACCGCCTGGAACAGCTGGAATACGTCCGTATTTTGAAACGGGTATTCCTCCAGTTCATTCACGCAGATTAAAGCTGCCGGACCGTAATCCTGAAAATGCGCCGCATTTCCTCCCCGGCCTCCAAACTCCATCATATCTCCAAGGCTGCGGGGACCGTCCCATTTTTCCTCTCCCCAGTAAATCACCATCGTGTAGCAGGGAATCAAGCGGTCCCCTTTCCTCATACCGGACAAAAATTCATCTACTGTTCTGTACCTTCTGTCTTTCCGGTTTCTCCGTCCAATCCCCTCCGCATGGCGCAGATAGGTTAACGAATCATAAATCATCGTCCTGAGCGGCATGGCGTAATGGATGTGCTGCTGATGTTCGATTCCCAGAATCCGGTAGCAGATGCCGTTACCATCGAATTTAATGATATCCCTGGTCCGTTTCAGCACCTCCTGCAGCTCCCGGCTCAGGATGCTTGCCGAGACATTGGTGTCCATCTCCTGCAGCTCTTCCGGAGCAATCCGATTCGTTCCCTGGAACAGAAAGCTGTTGAACACATCGGCAAACCGTTCATTGTCTCTGAAAAACTCCCGCAGCCGCACATCAGCGGAGCCCTTTGGAAATCTGGTTCTCCTTCTCCTCCCTGATTTCCCGCAAATCCGCGCACCTGGTTTTTCTCCCATCGATACATTTCTCCTCTCATCATACCGTATTTTTCTTTTTCTGTAAATCCTTCTGTTTGGAGTAATTCCGAAATATCGAATTGCGGAATCGCAAAACGAAGCTGAAAAGATTGACAGACGCCTTTTAGGCTTAGAAACATTAGAATTTTCAGATGAACTTATCATATCACGAGATCTTACGAGAGGCAAGCGAAAACCGCTTTTAACCTTCAATGTCATTGTCCGGAACAACGCATTTTTGGGTCCGGCCTGAAAACAGGCGCTGCACGCCCGTAACAAATAAAAGCCCTGGCCGCAGCCAGAGCTTCCGCATTTCTGTATTTACATCTTCTCACAGCAAAAATCGTTCCGCCACAAGGGCAACCCCATCTTCGTCATTGGATGCCGTCACGTAATCCGCTGCGTTTTTTACTGGGAGCACTGCGTTTTCCATCGCTACTCCTAAACCGGCATACCGGATCATTGTCAGGTCATTATACCCGTCCCCGCAGGCAATCATCTGTTCCCGTCCCATTCCCAGAGAGTCCAAGAGCCGTTCCAGCGACTTAGCTTTATCAATTCCCTTTGGCATAATTTCCAGGAAGAAGGGCTCAGACCGATAGACACTGTAGTCTCTGCCAAGAGCCGCCTTTACCCGTGGTTCCACCATTGCCAGGTAATCCCCGTCATCCAGCATGATAAACTTTGGAACCGGTCCGGTAATGGCGGCACGCAGGTCTGTCTGGCACAGCGGAAGATGGTTAATCTCCGATTCGATTTTCGCATAGGGGCATTCCCGGTTGTTGGTCAGAATCTGGCTGTCCTGATAGGTAAGGATATCCACCCGGTATTCCTCTGCCAGCCCTATGATGCGCTCATTGGATTCCATCGGAAGGACTGAGGAAAATACAACCTCCCCCGTGCGGCAGTTGGTAATCATCCCGCCGTTGAAAGACAATATATAACTGCCAAAGCGTGAAAGCTCCAGCTCTCTCGCCAAAGGCTCCACGCCCGCCGTGGGCCTTCCGGAAGCAAGCACTACGATTTTTCCCCGCTTCTGGGCCTCCATCAGCGCCTCCTTTGTCCGGGGTGTAATCTCCTTGTTCCGGTTGGTCAGGGTTCCGTCCAGATCCAGTACAATCATTTCATAATTCATCTTATTCTCTCCCCGCCGCATTTCATCCTGCGCGGCTGTCATTGATCAGAATATTTGCAGTCGTCCGGGACGGCGTTTCTTCCCGCTCCGCCGTCCTGAACAGTTACCAATATTGTATCAAAGCCCCTCAAATGGAGCAAGGAGAATTTTAGCGCTCCCTCACCATTTTCTCCTTCTGCTAATATACTAATGCTATACCGACATTTTGCAAGGAGATCTTTTGTCTATGAAACGACTGCTTTCTGTCCTGGCTGCTTTATCTCTATCTCTCGGCTGCCTGTCCGGCTGCCAAAATGGAGGAAGCGAAAAAGGACTTACCCCCATTGTTCTGAGTGAGGTGGCTCACTCCATTTTTTATGCCCCGCAGTATGCCGCTATTGAGCTGGGATATTTTGAGGATCAAGGGATCGAACTGACCCTGGTTAATGCAGGAGGCGCCGACAAGGTAATGACTTCCATGATTTCCGGAGACGCGGATATCGGCTTTATGGGGTCAGAGGCCAGCATCTATACTTACGCGAACGGTTCCAAAGACTACGCTGTCAACTTTGCCCAGCTGACACAAAGGGCCGGAAACTTTCTGGTAGGAAGGGAGCCGGATGAGGATTTCCAGTGGACGGATCTGAAAGGAACAAAGGTGCTGGGAGGCCGGGCCGGCGGTATGCCCCAAATGGTCTTTGAATATATTCTGAAGAAAAATGGCATTGACCCCAAAAATGACCTGACCATCGATCAGAGCATTGCCTTCGGCCTCACCGCCGCCGCTTTTACCAGCAGCGACGCTGACTACACGGTGGAGTTTGAACCCTATGCCACCAGTCTGGAACTGGAGGGTAAGGGCTATGTAGTGGCCTCCCTGGGAACGGATTCCGGATATGTGCCCTATACCGCCTACAGCGCCAACAAGAGTTTTATGGAAGCGAACCCGGATCTCATTCAAAAATTTACCAACGCCATCCAGATGGGGTTGGAGTACGTCAACTCTCACTCCTCTGAGGAAATCGCAAAAACCATCCAGCCCCAGTTTGAAGAAACGCCTCTGGAAAATATTACTGCCATTGTAGACCGGTACAAAGCCCAGGACACCTGGAAAGAGGATACTGTTTTTGAAGAAAGCAGTTTCAATCTGCTTCAGAATATTCTGGAAGAGGCCGGAGAGCTTCCAAAGAGGGTTCCTTATGAGGACCTGGTAACCACGGAGTTTTCCAAAGAAGCTCTTAAATAAATACTTCTTAGAATGCTTCCTAAAAAAATCCTGCCGGAATCCGTCACAAAGCCTCGGCTTTCCGGCAGGGATTTTTATATTCAGAAATAGACTCTGGGCAAATCCGGATGCTCTCCTCCCCACCCGGTCTGCGGCAGACAGCGCAGGAAATACAAGTCTTCTTTGCTGATTTCAAACTCAGGCAGGTCTAAATTTTCCTTCATCCGGTTCATAGATGAAGATTTGGGAATAACCGCGATTCCCTGAGACAGAAGAAATTTCAGCAAAAGCTGCGCCGGGGATACCCCGTATTTGGCGGCAATACGGATCACTGCCGGCTCCTCCAGAACCCTCCTGCGGCCCAGAGGACTCCAGGCCTGGACCTGGATGCCATGCTCCTTACAGTAAGATACGGCAGCCTCCTGGGTATATCCAACATGAATCTCCAGCTGGTTCACGGCAGGCAAAATTTCAGCATGCTCCATAAGAGCCTCCAGATGATGCGGCAGAAAATTGCTGACGCCGATCGCCCTCACCTTACCCTGACGGCATAGTTCCTCCAAGGCCTTCCAACTGCCGGCGTCCAATTCTTTCCAATTTTCCGTTTCCGGCTCCGGCTTAGGCCAATGAATCAAACACAAATCTACATAATCCGTCTGAAGATGCTTCAGGGACTGCTCCACGCTGGCTTTTGTCCGGTCATATCCCAGCTCCATCTTCCACACCTTTGTGGTAATAAAAATATCCTCCCGGCCAATCCCGCTCTCCTTCACAGCCTTGCCTACAAATTCTTCATTGCCGTAGAAAGCGGCTGTATCCAAAAGGCGATATCCCGCATCCAGCGCCATGTGAATCAGCCTTTCATCTCCGCCATCGGTGCTCTTAAAGGTCCCATAACCAATGGCCGGCATTTGAATTCCATTCTTTAATGTAAAATATCGGTCCATTTTTCCTCCTGCTCTGTCTGAATTAACCCCATTTTCTTCAGGCCTGCTTAGGCTCCAGGCTCTCCAGCTTCTCCCATACCTCGTCCAGAACCGGAATACCGTTTTTGAGGTTCTCCCTCCTGGTTTCCATGGACCGCTCTCCGGGGTAATATACCTTCTGCCCTTCTTTTACAGGCTCCGAAGAATGAATATCTGCTAAAATCTCATCGGCGATGGCGTCTGTCTGCTCTACTGTATTAAAGCGGCGGGGGTCGATGGCAATCATAACCTGTGAAAGGCCAATTTCATTTCCAAATGTTCCCACCTTTGCCACAGAATTTCCGTTGGTCAAAATGGTAGCAATTAAATCCAGGACAATAGACAGTCCGCTTCCCTTCCAGTATCCCATCGGAAGCACCCGCCATGTTTTCTCGATCTGTGCTGGATCTGTCGTCAAATTGCCTTCTGTGTCATAACCGCCCGGTACCGGCAGCTGCTCTCCTTTCATCCGCGTTTCCTCAATTTTGCCATAGGAAAACTGGGAGACAGCGCAATCCAGCACCACATGCTCTCCGTTGCTCCTGGGAATCGCAAAAATTAAAGGATTGTTTCCAATTTTTCGATTTTTTCCTCCCCATGCAGGCATATTAGGCATCGTGTTGGACCAGCAGATTCCAATCATCCCCTGCTCCGCAGCCTGAATTCCGTAGCTTCCCCCCCGCATCCAATGATTATTGTTTCCGATGGCCACGATTCCCACTCCATATTCCCGCGCCAGTTCACATGCCCGGTTCATGGCAATTCTCGCATTTAAAGGCCCCAGTCCCAAATGTCCATTCCACCGCTCCATAGGGCCGGAGGCCGTTTCGCATTCCGCTATGGCCTTTGGATCGATTCCTCCCTCATCCAGATAGCGGATCATTTTGGGAAAGCGGTTGGTTCCATGGGAATACACTCCGTCCAAACTGTTTCCCGCAAAAATCTCTGCCGCTGTCCTGGCATGGCCCGGCTCAAATCCTCTGCTTTCCAGGATTCTTTGAAATTTCTTAATCAGTTCTTCATAGGTCACTCTCATGTTGTGCTCTCCTTGATTCTGAATTTCTTTTGTCCGTATTTCTTTACCCACAAATTCATGGCGTTTCTTCTTTTCTATTCTAAAGCCTCCATGCCTCCGTCAGACGTTTCAGGTAATCCCGGTATCCGGCCTTGGCTACGGCCTCTTTTGTTATAATGTCAATCTGACCGATCACCGTTTCTCCAATCCGGTACTCCAGAACCCCTGCCTTCTGCCCCTGCTCCACCGGCGCCGGCAGAGATTCCTCCAGCTTAATCTCCCTCTCAACCGCTGACAAATCCTCTCCGTTAAGACTTAAATAGGAAAATGTTCCGCCATATGTCAGTTCTGCCGTATCCGTCACCCCTCCCTCTACAGAAACCTGAGGCAAGGCCGGCGGCTGGGCATCTTCATAGAGACGGCAGTTGGCATAGCCGTAATTGAGAAGCGTCTGGGCGTCCGCGAACCGCGCCTTGTAATCCGGAGCGCCCATGATCACTGCAATAAGCCGTACTCCGTCTTTCTGAGCCGTCGCGGACACACAGTATTTGGCCAGAGATGTGGAGCCGGTTTTCAGGCCGGTAACCTGAAAATTGTTGTTCATTTTCAGCAGCTTGTTGGTATTGGAGAGGCCAAATTCCTTGCTTCCCTGAGCCGTCACATGGGTAATATTCTCCATCCAGATGGTAGCGTAATTGTGAATCCGGGGATAGCGGTTAATCAGTTCCCGGCTCATAATAGCCACATCTCTAGCGCTGGTTACATGGGTGGGGGAATCCGTCAACCCGCAGCAGTCCTCAAAATTGGTGCTGGTCATTCCAAGCCCCTTCGCGCGCTCGTTCATCATCCGCACGAACTCCGATTCGCTTCCCGCTATATATTCCGCCATAGCCACAGAGGCATCATTTCCGGAAGCTACTACGATGCATTTAATCAGTGTTTCTACGGTCTGAACTTCTCCCTCCTCCAGAAATACCTGGGATCCTCCCATGGATTTGGCGTAGGCGCTGGTTACAACGGAATCCGTCATCTGAATTTTCCCGCTCTCCAGGGCATCAAAAATCAGGATCAGGGTCATGATCTTGGTAATGCTGGCAGGACTTCGTTTTTCATCTCCGTTGTTTTCATAAATTATCTGACCTGTAGAAGCCTCCATTAGTAGGGCAGACGGGGCAGACAGATGAAGCGCCGCCGGACTGCCCGCCATAACCGCCTGATTCGGAAGCTCCCCTCCTGAATCTGCCGCAGTTGTCCTTGCAAAAGACATCCTGCCTGCTCCTGCCGGCAGAAGCTGCGCTATAAGCATAATGGCTGTCAGCAGCGCGCATATTCGTTTCCTTTTCATGGCATCTCCTAAAATATTCTTTTCTAAGAACAATTTACGCCGGCGGTCAGGAAAGTATGCCCGCTGCTAAAAAAGGCCGCCCCGCCATTCAGATCATTCCGGTTCCGGGCGAAGCGGCCTTCTATATTGTTTTTCTTTTCCGGGATTCAGTATTTTCTGATTATCAGCCCTGTTCTTTTAACGCCTGACGAATGGCCTCAGCCATCTCCTCGTACTCTGCATCCGTCAAAATGGTGCGTCCGCTGTTCATTTCAAAGGTTCCGCCCCACTCTTCTCCTCCCTTGTACTTGGGAACGATATGAAAATGCAGATGGCAGCCCGTATCTCCATAAGCGCCGTAATTCACCTTGTCCGGATGAAACACCGCATGAACGGCTCTGGAAACCTTGGCCACATCGGCAAAGAAGGCATTTCTCTCTTCATCAGTGAGATCAATCAGTTCACTGACATGTTTGTTGTGCGCCAGAACCACACGGCCTCTCTTACTCTGCTCCTTAAATACATACAGAAAACCAGTATCCATCTGGCATACCGGATAGGCGAACTTGGCAACCAGTTCTCCCTGCATACAATAGGCGCAATTTGGATCTTTCTTCAGCTCTTCCATAGATGAAACCTCTCCTTCTGAAATATTCATGTCCAAAGACATCTTTAGAATACCACTAACCCATCTGGAATTCAATTCCTATTTAAATAGGTATACCATCATCAGACATTTCATGATATACTATGGATACCAAATTTCAAATATTATTTAAATGAGGGTATTATGAGCAGAAATGATTATAGAAAACGAAAAAACCAGCGCCTGATGCGGCGTCTTTCACGGCACTTGCCTACATTCTTTGTTCTTTTTATATTGACAGCACTGGTAGGCGGCGGAATCTTCATTGCAAGCCGTTTCCTGCTGCATCGGAAATCTTCATCCATTTCCCCTGCAGTCCCGGCGGCCGCCCTTACTTCTGGTTCGGATGATTCCGTACCACATGAAGAAGATTCTTCTTCTGATGCCGCCTCAGAGGGAACAGCCGCTTTAACAGACGAGATCAGCCAGTTCATTTCCCAGGCGGACCGGGTGGCCGCCGGATATGATTATGACCGGGCAATCCAGATGATTCAGGGAAATGAACAGGCTGCCGCGGATTCCAGAGGGCAGGAGGCCATTTCCCGATATGAAACTGCAAAAGCCTCTCTGGTGGAGGCGGACCCCACCCAGATTACCCATGTTTTTTTTCACTCCCTGATTATGGATACCTCCATGGCCTTTGACGGGGATGCCGACTCCAAGGGCTATAATTCCGTTATGACCACTAAAGATGAATTTTTAAAGATCCTGGAAGCCATGTATGAGAAGGGATACGTTTTGGTCCGGATTCATGATGTTGCTTATGAGCAGACCGATGAAAATGGAAATACCAGCTTTGTCTACGGCAAAATCATGCTGCCTGAAGGGAAAAAGCCATTTGTTATGTCCCAGGACGATTTGTGCTATTACGACTATATGCTGGATGACGGCTTTGCTTCCCGTATTGTCATCGGCGATGACGGGAAGCCTACCTGTGAAATGACGTTGGCAGACGGGACGGTCTCCAGAGGCTCCTACGATCTGGTGCCGATTCTGGAGGATTTTATTGAAGAGCACCCGGATTTTTCCTACCGGGGAGCGCGTGCTGTTCTGGCTTTTACCGGTTACCAGGGCATCCTGGGGTACCGGACCGCTTCCTCCTACAGCGACAGTCCTACCTATGAGGAAGACCGCAGACAGGCAGCCGAGGTAGCACAGTGCCTCCGGGACAATGGATGGGAACTGGCCTCCCATAGCTGGGGACATCTTCAGCAGGGCGTATCTGCGGATAATCCAGGCGCCTTTGCCATATCCGATGACCGCTTTATCACCGACACGGACAAGTGGGAAGCGGAGGTGGAATCTCTCATCGGTCCTACGGACATTTTACTCTATCCCTTTGGCAACGATATTTCCGATTTTCACCCCTATACATCGGAAAATCCCCGTTTTGCCTATCTGATGTCCAAAGGTTTCCGGTATTTCTGCAACGTGGACGCCAGCAAACCTTATTGGATGCAAAAGGGGACGGATCATTTCCGTATGGCCAGGCGAAATCTGGACGGCTATCGTCTCTATGAGGATATGGTCCAGACGGATCCCGCCAAAAAACATCTGTCCGATCTTTTTGACGCGGCCGATATCTTTGATTCCGCCAGGCCCACCCCGGTAACATGGTATTAAGGTCTTGGATTAAGGCCTGGTCTCGGAACCTGTGATTGACCAATCCTCAGACGAACGGTTCCTCCTTTCGGTTCATATAATAAAACCAAGAAAATACCTCTGAACCTGAAAGGAGCTTCCTCATGACTGCCAAATTGGAAGTACGCGGGGTCAGCTACTCCTACCACTCTCTGGAGGGTGAGACGCTGGCCCTTTCTGATATATCTTTTTCCGTGGAATCCGGCCAGTTTCTGTCCATTGTAGGGCCTTCCGGCTGCGGAAAATCCACCCTTCTTTCTCTTCTCTGCGGGCTGCTTCTGCCGGACCAGGGAGAAATCCTTCTGGACGGCGCGCCTTTATCCCGGGATATGAGCACCGTGGGATATATGCTGCAGAAGGATCATCTTTTTGAGTGGCGAACTATCTTATCCAACGTTTCTCTTGGACTGGAAATACAAAAACGTATGGATTCCGATTCCCTGAAAACTCTGCGTGAAATGCTGAATACCTATGGATTAAAAGGGTTTGAATACTCTAAACCCTCAGAGCTTTCCGGTGGGATGCGCCAGAGGGCCGCTCTCATCCGAACTCTGGCTTTAAAACCGGACCTTCTCTTATTGGATGAGCCTTTTTCCGCTCTGGACTACCAGACCAGGCTTTCTGTCTGCGATGATATCAGCGCAATCCTGCGGAAGGAGGGAAAAACCGCCATTCTGGTAACTCATGACCTTTCGGAAGCCATCAGTGTTGCCGACCACATTCTGATTCTCACTCCCAGGCCCGGCCGAGTGAAAGCGATTCTCCCCATTGAATTTCCTGGGGCCATGCGTCCTCTGGACCGGAGGAACTGTCCGGAATTTTCTGCTTATTTTAATCAGGTATGGAAGGAGTTGAAGACCGATGAATGAGAAAATCCAAATTTCCCCCTCTCAGTCCCAGGAGGATTTCTTGAACCAGGAACTTCTCCACCGCAGAAGAGTTAAGATTACCCGCATTATGATGACCGTGCTCCTGCTGGCCCTGTGGGAACTCTCCGCTTCTAGGGACTGGATTGACAGTTTTATTTTCAGCAGCCCCTCTATGATTATTCTGTGTCTGAGAGATATGATTCAGGACGGCAGTTTGTTTCTCCACACCGGCGTAACCCTGCTGGAAACCCTAGTCAGCTTTTTTGCCGTGGTTTTCCTTGGACTCGTGGCTGCCCTGCTGCTCTGGTCCTGCCGCAGTCTGGCGGAAATCCTGGAACCCTTCCTGGTCATGCTGAACAGTCTGCCTAAATCCGCATTAGCCCCCCTTTTAATTGTATGGCTGGGAAATAATATGAATACCATCATTGTGGCCGCCGTTTCCGTGGCACTCTTTGGCTCCATCCTCACCCTCTACACCGGATTCGCCTCCCTGGATCAGGACCAAATTAAGCTGATTTATTCTCTTGGCGGCACCAAAAAAGATGTGCTGTTCAAAGTTCTCCTCCCCGGCTCCCTGCCCATGATCATCAGCAATATGAAGGTGAACATCGGGCTCTGCCTGGTAGGGGTCATCATCGGGGAGTTTCTCTCCTCCAAAGCCGGGCTGGGGTATTTGATTACTTATGGGTCACAGACCTTCGCCATGACGATGGTCGTTACTTCCATTGTGGTTTTGTGCCTGCTGTCCGTGGTTCTCTATCAGTGTATTGCTTTGGTGGAGAAGAGGTTGAAGTAGGGGAAAGGAGCAGCGGGAGGGGAAAATCAAAACTCTAACCGACTAGCTCCTAAAAACCGATTAAGCCAACTGCCGGAACTGCCTGCCGCCAAACAGGCAGTTTCATTTTCTATGCCCCGTTTCTCTCCCTCAGCACCTTTCCCCGGCCCCTTTTCCCATCACGAAAAATCAAACGCACACCCAACTCCCGAAAGGATAGCTGTCTGCCCTTTGGCACCAGAAAAGGTATGCTCCCTGTGAAGAAAAAGCCGCGAACCGCAAGATACAAAGCGTATCCCCACGGTCCACAGCTTCCGCCTCTAAAAAATTTCACTCACTGAAATCGTATTTTTAAACAAGTCCCCCAAGGCTGAATACACCCAGGGCCGCCATCAAAACATTCACGCCCACATTTGCCACGGAAAGCAGGAACAGGGTACGGAACATCCGGTTCATCTGCTCATTGTCCACCTCTCTGGCCGCGGAGTAAGAAGACATGATAATGGCTCCGCCGGTAGATAGGGGACTGATGGCCGCCGCGAAGGAGGTAGCGGTAATGGCCGCAATCAATTCCACATAGTCGACACCGCTTAAGGTCTGGGCAATCTCCGCAGCAATGGGGTACATGGTGGGCATCACCACTCCGGTGGTGGAACTGACCCAGGAAAGGATTCCGGAGCTGGCCGCCATAATGGGCGCAGCCGTATGTTCATTCATAAAACTGGTAAGGAAATCGGAAATCAGGGCAATGCCGCCAAGTTCCGTAATCACATTCACCAGAAGTCCCACGCCTACAATCAGAATCAGCGTTCCCCAGGGGATTCCCTTGATGGCTTTCTTCTCCTCCACACACCCCAGCAGTACCAGCACCGTGGCGGCGGCAAACGCGAATAATCCTGTATCCAGTTTAAACCCGATGCAGCAGACTACCACAATCCCAATGGCCGCCATGGTAATCCTCTGGGAACGGTTAAATTTGGGAATATCCGACCATTTCATGGGATTCTCCGCCTTTACCTTAAAGCCCTTGTAAGCAATGTAAATAATCAAGGTAAACACAAACCCGGACAAAAGGGTGGATAAAAACAGGTGAAGTGCAAAGCCGCCATATCCCAGAGGCTCGGAAAGATTTTTCGCCAGAACGCCGGTGATGGCAAGGGGCGAGGCGCAGCCTGCGTTTGCCCCCAGCTTCGCGTACAGGGCGGTAGCAAATGGATTGATGTCCATTTCAAAGGCCAGATACATGGCGAATGTGGTCATCAGGATCCCGGTGGCAATGTGTCCCGGTCCGATTGCGGAGATAAAGGCGGACAGGAAAAACATGAGAATAGGAATCAGGTAAGTACGTTTTCCCACCAGGGCTACCACCTTTTTGGAAAACAAATCCAATGTCCCGTTGACGGAGGCCAGGCCGAAGAGGAAGGTCACTCCTACCATGGTTACAAACAGGGAACTGTTAAAGCCGCTGATGATTTCGCTACTGCTCATTCCCCCCGCAATTCCCAGGACATAGGCCGCGCCTACGGCGGCAAATCCGATGTTAATTTTCTTAATAAAGCCGATGGCCACCACCACCGCCAGCACAACCAGTGACAAAACCGCTATATTCATATCCGATACTCCCCTCTGATCTTTTTACGCCTAACAGCAAAATACCTCTCCCGCCATCAAAAGATTGGCGGTGCGGAAGCCAGTGGTGGACTCGATTTCCACCCGGCCGTCCTCCTTACGGAAGCTTACGCCTCCATCCGCGATTCCTCCCGGATGTCCCATCCGAATCCGGTAAAAATCTACATTTGGACCCAGTACCTGATTCACAATGCTCCCCTCCAGCACAGCGGCCGCCGCCGTACACATAACGCCGGTCATAGCCATGGCCGGGTGGGGCTTCTGCATGGACATCATCCGCACCAGCAAATCAATCTGCTCCTTCTGAACTAAGGTCCCGTCGGAGGCCGTATAATCCTTTGGCTCCGCCACCAGGGTCATCTTGGGAAGCCCAGGGCACTCCCAGGCGGATTTCTCATAATCTTCAATGAGTCCCACCCGGACCGCTGCCACGCCGCGAATCTTCTCCAGCTTCTCCAAAAGTCCCGGAAACCCTTCCAGCTGGGCCGGGGTCTCATTTCCCTCCAGTCCCAGGTCCGCCGCCCTGACGAATACCAGGGGATTGGCCGCATCCACGATGGAGGCCTGAATGGTTCCCACCCCCGGGACCTCCAGCTCGTCGAGGACGTTCCCCGTAGGCAGCAGCTTGTCGGAAATGGTGCCCGCCGGCTTGATAAATTTCAGCCGGATGGGGGAAGCCGTCCCATTGACCCCTGCGATGGCGTAATCTCCGTCGTATTTCACGCTGCCGTTCTCCACCGCGAACTCCGATTCAATCAGCTTTCCCGTGTTCACATTGTAAATCCGCACCCGGGTCAGAGGCTCTTCCAGCTTTACCAATCCCCGCTCCGCCGCGAATGGCCCCACCGCGGAGAGAATGTTGCCGCAGTTCCCTTTATAGCTGACTACCGGCTTATCCACCGATACCTGCGCAAAGAGATAATCTACGTCCGCGTCGGGACGTTTGGAAACACTGACAATTGCCACCTTGCTGGTCACTGATGTGGCCCCTCCCAGGCCGTTGATCTGCTTGGGATCCGGGCTTCCCATCACCTGTAAAAGTGTTTGGTCCCGCAGCGCGGCATCCTGGGGCAGGTCGTTTTCCAGGAAAAATACCCCTTTGCTGGTGCCGCCCCGCATAATCATACATGGAATCCGTTCTTTTTTGTTCATCTGCTTTTCTCCCTTCGGAAATACCTTTGTCAACTTCATCTGTCTGTATGATAGCATCATCTGCTTCATTCGTCTAATTCATGTTTTTCATTTAAACTATTCATTCTATGAATGATTTTAGGCATGTATTATGGAGAAAGGACGACAAGCAGCAAAAATCAAAGATAATTTGCAGTATTTTATCAAAAGTGGTTCTGAATATTATCTATTATATTTATGAAAACAATAGCTTTTAGGAATAGTTTGTGATAAACTCGATACAGAGATGAAAGGAGAAGGTTATGGATTTTAAAGATTTAAGCTATGTCCTTGCAATCGCGAAGCACCAGAACATCACAAAAGCGGCCGAAGCCCTCTATATCACCCAGCCCACCCTGACCAAATTCCTCCAGAATCTGGAACGGGACCTGGGGCAGAAACTTTTTAAACGCCTTGGGAACCGTTATGTCCTCACCTACGCCGGGGAGCGCTACACAGCCAAAGCGGCGGAAATTTTGAATCTGAAAAAAGAACTGGACCTGGAAATGGGCGATATCATCCGGAACAACGCCGGCTCCTTAAAAATCGCCTTCCCTGCCATGAGGGGTACCTACATGCTGCCCTGCACCCTCCCCATTTTCAACAGCCTTTACCCCAATGTAAAGCTGGATATTCTGGAAGCCCATTCCAACCTGCTGGAGGGGATGCTGCTGAACGGGGAGGCGGACCTGGCCTTTTTCAACCTACCGGTCAAAAGCCCTAATATCGATTATGAAATCATCAGCCATGAGGAGGTGGTCCTGGTCCTCTCCGCCAGCCATCCCCTGGCCCATGAGGGAGTCAGGCGGCTCGGCTGCCGGTATCCCTGGATGGATTTGAACCGGCTGGAGCATGAGCCATTTATCATGCAGATTCCCGGCCAGCGCACCCGTCAGACCGTGGACTCTCTTTTAAAACATTACGATTTTGAGCCCAATATCAAGCTCCAGACCTCAAATATCTCCGCTGAGGTGGAGCTGGCCTCCAAGGGATACGGCGCCTGTTTCGTCACGGAAACCCACCTAAAGCACCTCTCTCCCGGCAAAAAGCTGGCCTGTTTCTCCGTGGGGGACCCCTGCACTACGGTGGATTTTGTAGCCGCCTTCCGAAAGGGCAGCTACATTCCCTACCACGCCAAGGAATATATCAAAATCGTGAAAGATTTTACCTGACCGGAGGCTGACTGGCAGGCGAAACATTTCACTCGGTTAAATGCAATCAGCGCCCGAAAAATTTCATCCGGCCAAAAGCTATCTGGCAGCCGCGAAATAAGTCTCCAGAATCCTCTTAATGTGCTGATACCTTCTGGCGTAGGAATTTTCCACCCGGATGAGTTCCATGTCATGGGCCCGGCAGATTTCCTCCTTTTTGCGGTCCCGGGCCATGACGATTTCATTGCCATAGTGCTCCCGGCCGTCCAGCTCAATGACCAGGACCGGGTATTTGCGCTGGCTGTTCCTCTCATACACCACAAAGTCAAATCTCCCGGTATAGAACAGGTCGCTGCAGCTTAAATTGTCCTCAAACACCTGGGAAACCGCCACCTCCTTCTCCACGGAGAAACGGTTTTGGGACAGCCAGAGATTGTCCAGGGCATGGTTCAGGGTCGTGAGGAAGGCCTCCTCCGTGGCCGTGCTGTAGGGCTTGATTCCCAGGGCTCTGGAGGCGGTGTTCCGGGGCGTCACCCTGGACGTCCCGTTGGTCCGGACGTATTGGACCAGGTCGTAGAAGTCGTCCTCTTCCTCCTGCCTGTGAAGGCGCTCCAGGTTCCTGGTATTGGACAGGACAATCAGCTGCTCCCTGGCCCGGGACACCGCCACGTTAATCAGCTCCCGGTTATTTTTCAGCCAGCCGTAGGTTCCCTCCCCCGTCTGACCGGTAATCGCGGTGGAAAAGAGAATCACGTCCTTTTCGTCCCCCTGGAAGGCGTGGACGGTGCCGCAGACAACCTGGTCCAATCCCTCCTCTTTCAGCCGTTTTTCAATGGCATTTTTCTGATTCACAAAAGGCGTAATCACCCCGATGGTTTTATCCTTGTGGGCCTCTGCGTACCGGACAATCTGCTCAATCTCCCCGGGAGCCGTGTTTTTCTGTTCCGTCCGGTCGTCGGTTACATCCACGTAAACCAGCGGCTGTTCCTGCCCGGACTCCGTACAGATTTTCAGTCTGGAATGATAATACTTCTGATTATTGAAATCAATGATTTTCGGACTGCACCGGTAATGATAGCGCAGCAGGACCTCGTCGCTGACCGCATCACAGGCCAGAAATGTTTTATAAATGGAATTCTTCCGGTAGTCATATTCTGGTGAAATCCCGTACTTCTCCATCAGCTTTTCATTGTCCCCTTCGCCAAGGAGAATCACCGGATTCAGCTGCTGTGGATCCCCCACCAGCATCAGCTTTTTGCCCCTTAAGACCGGCACCAGGGCCACCGCGGTATTGCACTGGCTGGCCTCGTCCATAATGGTCATATCGAACAGGCATTCCGGCGGTCCCAGCCTGTGGGCGGAGATGCAGGTGGTGGCAATCACCGGAAATAACCTCTGAAAGCAGCTTAAGTTCTCTTTTTGGGACAAATACTCCCCAAATGCCTGCAGTTGCTGGTCGGAATCCCCCAGATACACAATCTCTTTTAACTGCTCAAACCGGGGCTCGTCCAATCGCTTCATGTAGCTGGCCGAGGTGTAATAGAGATATTTTTTCAGCTCCTCCTGGTCGTCCGCCAGCAGGCTCAGAGCCGCTTCGTTGGTAATCTCTCCCGCCTTTTCAATCTGAGTTTCCACCCGTCTCAGCTGACGTCCCCTCAAATCCGCCTCAAAGGGGAGCCGCTGAGGGGACAGTCCCTGGCGTTCGTCATAGTCCAGAAGCCTCCGGATGGTCTCCCGCCGCTCCTTCAATTCCAGCACATCATCATACTGCTTTAAAAGCTGGGACAGCCGGCGTGTCCGCTGAATCCGGTCGTCCTTGTTGCGCTCCAGGGTGGAGGAAAAAATCGGAATCTTCGCGGCCTCCTCGTAGGCATACCGGATGCGCTTTAAGGCCTCTTTCATTTTCTCCTGATTTCCCAGGCGGATGATGGGAAACAGGATGGGCCTCCCCCTATAGGTCAGGGACGAAAGCTTTTCACACACTCCGTCGATGGGATGATTGTTGTAGGATACAAACAAAACCGTCTTTTCGTTAAAAAAAGCGGTAACAATGGTATTCAGTATGGTATTGGTCTTTCCCGTTCCCGGCGGCCCCTGGATATAGGCCAGGGGATACTGCATGGCATTGTGGATGGCCAGGAGCTGGTCCAAATTCACCTTCCGGTTCATCAGGGCGATGGGCAGGGTGCGGCCGCTTCTGGGGCGGTTTAAGAGCTGTCTGAAAAATGCCCGGATGGGGACTGTGGCTGCATCCTCCTGAAACATCTTCAGAATCCCGCCGTACTCTTTGTGAAGGTCCAAACTGACGTCCATTCCCAGGCCAATGACGTAGGGAACGTCGTCCACCCCGAAGCCCCTTCCGTTCATGGCCCTGGTCAGGGCGTCCTTAACCGCCTCCTGATTTTTCTCAAAACCCTCCAGCAGCTCATAGTCCTCCCCGTCCAGGAAACGGCGGATGCTCTCCCTCTCTCCGTTGATGGTAAATTCCGTGCAGACGGTAATATGGCCGTCCGGGCGCATGCATTTTTCCTTCACATCCAGGTAGAGCTTCCGGTAGGCCAGCACATACAGGCCCTTTGGCGTATGGAGGCTTAACACGTTCATGGCCAGCAGCTGCATCACCGGCCTGACCCGCTCCCCCCTCTCCTTCTTCTCCGCCTTCACCTGAAAATCCCGGACAATGGCTCCGAACTGCTCGTCACTTAACTGGCAGACGCCTCCCCGGAAGCTTTCCCGGTCCAGGTATTTGACCAGGGCAAAATCCATGCGGTACGGAGTCGTATCCATGCGGCTGCAGTCCTCCAGGTAGTTGAGGATTTTTAAATTTGCCGCCTGGTCAAAGAGGGCCTGATATTTATGGGGATGGACGGCAATATCCTGAACCAGCCGCTGATTAACCGGCTGCCAGGTTCCCTCCAGCACCTGGGAAGAGAGGATTGAGTCAATATAAATCACATCGTACCGGTCCTGGGTGTACTGTCCCAGATGGAGGCCGTCCACGGCCAGGGTCCTCCTGACCGGGTTCAAATCCCGGATTCCAATCCAGTAGCGGGTCTTCTGGTCCTTCTTGTTCTGATATTCAATAGTCAGCCATTTTCCCTCGTGAATGGCCTGAAATAAGTCGCGGTGGATGGGATTCAAGCGCCGGGGCCTCCTCTCTTTTGTCCGTTTTTTATTATCAACCATTATATGCAATCCGCCCATATTTTTCAAGACAGGCCCCTGATTTTATGACAGCCGCGCTGACATACCACCCCCTCCCCTCATGTTACACTGAGATTGTCTGAAATTTCTATCATACAATTCCGTATATCTTTCAGTCCGGCGTTTCGCCGTAGTTCCGTTCGTTACATGAAAAGTAAAATTTATCAGGAGGAGGTATGTGTTTGTTCGGCCGTATGCGGTCAAAAGAAGAGATTTTTGGTCCGGAGCTTACCAGACGGAGGCTTTGAGAGTAGTCGGGGAAACGCCGGACATGTATGCCCGGTATATGACCCTCAGCAGTCCCCGTCAAGACTGGAGGACTTCTTAAGTCTGTGTCTCGGAGAAGAGGTGGAAATTTTAAGCGCCCTTCCCAACGAGTCCAGCCGCCTGACGGAGGAAGGTTCCCTGCTGGTAATGGATTTGCTGGTCCGCTTAAAATCCGGTGCTCTCATAAACGTTGAAATTCAAAAGATCGGGTATCTGTTTCCAGGCCAGTATCTTCACCGGGCCAGGCAGCAGTTTGACACAGGACTTCAGCTGGATATGGTCCAGGAATATCTTCTGATTCCTCTTGACATCTTCCTGGAAGCCAGCACAATATAAATAACAGATTAGAGGCCTGGCTGATGCTGATTGCCTCGAACCGTCCGGAGTCGTTGTTAACCGTTCCGTCTCATCCCCACCCCCATCACCACCCCAACCCCCATATACAAACTCACCAGGGAGGTCAGTCCATAGCTGACAAAGGGCAGCGTCAATCCGGTATTTGGCATAAGGCCCGAGACCACGCAGAGGTTCACAAAAGCCTGGCCTCCAATCCAGGCGCCCATCCCGGCGCAGATTAAGCGGCCCATCCTGTCGTTCGTCCGGTACGCCGTCAGCATGCACTCAAAAACAATCAGGGCCAGCAGCAGAATCACCGCGCAGCAGCCCGCGAATCCCAGCTTCTCCCCCACGGCTGCCATGATGAAATCCGTGTGGGGCTCCGGCAGAAATCCGCTGTTTAAGATGGAGACCGGGTCCTGATTCTCCAGTCCCTTTCCTGTCAGGCCGCCGGAACCGATGGCGATGATGGAATTTCTCTGCTGGTAAGAATCCTGGGCCCACTCCCCGGGATTCAGCCAGGCCGCGATTCTGCGATACTGGTATTCCGACAAAATCCGCTGGCCCGGCCTTGTAATCAGATAGCCCAGCCCCCCCATAAGGGGGACCGCCGCCAAAACCGCTCTGCGAATCCACCGGCCGCTAATACCTCCCAAAATCAGCAGCCACAAAAAAATCCAGGCACCACCACGGAGGTGGATAAATCCGGCTGCTCCAAAATAGAAGCCACGGGAGCGGCCATCAGCGCCAGCACCATAAGTAGGAATCTCGGCCGGTCCAGCTTTTCCTGGTTCTGCTCTGGAAGCCAGGCGAAAAACAGGATAAACAGCAGCTTTCCCAGCTCCGAGGGCTGAAAGCGCAAAGGGCCCACATCCAGCCACCTGGCGGCTCCCCCGGAGATGGCGCCCATCAGGTTCACCGCCAAAAGCAGCCCCATTCCGCCCAGATACAGCAGCCATCCCATTCCCGCAAGCCTCCGGTAATCCCAGAGGGCAAAGGCGCACATCAGCGCCGCCCCCCAGGACCACTCCCCCGGCCTGGCGGAGTTCATACTGGGGCGCAATGGCGCCGATTACCGTAACCCCGAGCCCTGACAGAAGGAGCACCTCCGCCGTCAGCCTGAAATTCCATTTTTTCAGGGAAAACTCAAATCCAAACTGTTCTTTTAAGTCCTCCGGTCTCATGGTCAGTCTCATTGTTCCGCCTTTCTGCTAGTGTACTGTCTAATCCGCCCGCACGTTTCCTCTTCCTTCCGGAATATCCGCCTGCCCCGTCACCAGCTCCTCCCTGGGAGACAATCCGAAATAATACCGGAAAATGTCCGCCGTCACCTCCAGGGCATTAGCGGAGGAATAACCGCAGGCAATCCTGGTAGCCACCGCGATTTGGGGCTCCTCTGCCGGACCGTAACCCACAAAAAGGGCGTGGTTGGGACGGTTCTGGTTCTGTTGGGCCGTACCGGTTTTTCCCGCTACGGAAATCCCCAGCTGGCTTAACACATCGTTGCTCTCAGCCATCATGGTCATACCCTGGTCAATGACCTGCCAGGTGGAGCCGGAGATTTCCTCCAGGCTGCGCCTTAAAAGAGGCTCCCGCCTCTGGCTCTCCCCCGTATCCGGGTCTTCCAGATGGTCCACTAACGTCAAATCATAAAGATTTCCCCCGTTTGCCAGGACCGCCGTATACCGGGCCAGCTGGGCCGTGGTATAGTTGTGGTTGCTCTGGCCGATAGCCGCGGTTACGGGGAATTCGTCCGCCATCTGAGGCTCGCTCTCCCCGATTTCCAGGCCGCTCCTCTCATTTAAGCCAAAGAGCTCCACATAATGGCGCAGGGTCTCGATTCCCTTCGCTGGCACATAGGTTTCCCCCTCCAGGCTCATGTCGTAACCCAGGGTATAGAAAAAATAGTTGCAGGAGTCCCGGATGGCCTCCGCCACATTGATGGCGCCGTGGGTTCCGCCGGGGTAAATCCAGCAGCGGGGGCTGGGGGTAATCTCCTCAAAAATCCCATGGGTTTCAATCACCGTATCCGGTCCGATGAGCCCTTCCGTCAAAGCCGCTGCCGCGGTAATGGGCTTAAAGGTGGAGCCAGGGGCCGTCTCCTGCTGCAAAGCGTTGTTGTAAAGGGGCAGGGAGCGATCCTCCAGCAGCTGATTGTAGTAGTCCCCGTCTACCTGGTTGGCCAGACGGTTGTTGTCGTAGCCCGGGTAGGTGACGCAGGCCAGTACCTGCCCCGTGTCCGGCTCCACCACCACGCAGGAAGCGGTGCTGGGGTCCAGGGCCAGCTGGGCCGGCGTCAGCTCCAGATTCCGTATCTTCTCCCTCAGAAATGCGTAGGCCGATAAGGAGCCGGAGGACAGCTGCTCATAAGCACCATTTTCATCCGCCACCTTTCCCTGCTCCAGCAGGGCCATACAGACCTGTTCGCCGCTGATTCGCCCTTCCGCCAGCATCTGACGCCAGAGCAGGAACTGATAATCCTCGTCCTCCGGCAGGCACTCTAAAATCCATTGCTCCAGCTGTTCCACCGCCTGTCCGCCTGAGGTATACCGCTCCTGGCTCTCCATAGGGGACAGCCACTGCTCCTCTATCCCTCTTTGTAAAAACTCCTCCAGACTGGCCGACCCTTCCGCCCACCACTGGCTGGTCTCCTGGGGAAGGGCGCCTTCCAGATATCCCTCCTCCTCCAGGAGGGCTCGCATCAAATCCTGGATATCCTGCAGCTCCTGGCTCAGCTGGCCGTAAGGCACCGAAAAGCTGTTTCTCAGGATTCCCTCATTTCCCTGAATCCGCTCCTGAAGGCTTTCGTACAGCTGCCGCTGGGCCGTGGGAAGCTCCTCGTGAATCCGGTCCATGATGTTCTTCCAGATGGTCTTGTGATAATTGGTATTGGACAGTCCCCTGTTATTGTCGTCAAAGCCCGTCCAGATTCCCCCCGTGTAGTAAGGGGTAAAGCCCACAAACCAGGCGTCCCGGTTGTCCGTGGTGGTGCCGCTCTTTCCCGCGGCCGCCATCCGCTCCAGCCTGGCCCTGGTGCTGGTAGCCTGAATCGGAGCCATCTGAGCCCGGGCGAAGATTTGATGAGGCTACAAGGAGTCCTCCATGGCGTCCGTTAAAAGGAAGGCCGTGGACTCCTGCATCACCCGCCTTTCCTCCGGCTCATTTTCCAGGAGCACCCGTCCGTTCCGGTCCAGGATTCTGGTAAAGAATACCGGCCGGACATAGGTTCCCCCATTGGCAATGGCCCCGTAGGCCGCCGTCAGCTCCAGATTGGAGACTCCCTGGGTCAGGCCTCCCAGGGCAAGGGAGGCGGTAATATCCTGTGAGGTTAAAGATGTGATGCCCAGACTCTCCGCAAATGCTGCCCCCATCTGAGGCGTCACCGTCTCCATCAGGGTCCGCACCGCCACGATATTCATGGAATAGATGATGCCGTCCCGTATATTGGAATAGCCCAGATAGCCTCTGCTGCCCCACCAGTTGCGGAAGGAATGCCCGTTTGCCTCATAGGGCGCGTCATAATAGACGCTTGCCAGGGTCTGGCCGCCGTTCTCCAAAGCGGGGGCAAATGCCGTCAGCACCTTGAAGGCGGAACCGGGCTGGCGCAGTATATCCGTGGCCCGGTTTAAGGTCAGGCTGGCCGTTTTCTCCCCTCTTCCCCCTCCGATGGCCTTCACCTGCCCCGTCTCCTGGTCCATCAGCACCACCGAGGCCTGTGGCTCCAGAATCGTCTCCAAACTCTCCGCCTCCACTTCTCCTCCTTCGGAAAGAACCTGGTCCCGGAAGGCCAAGACAGCAGCTTCCATCTCCTCTTCGGAGGAGAACAGTCCGTTTTCCGCGAACCGCTCCAAATCCTCCGAAGAATAATGCTCCAGGCTTCCGTCCGGCTGCCGGACAGACAGGCGGTATTCCGCCGAATACCAGGTTTCCGGATAATTGTCCGGGTCGCTGATTTCCTCATCCACAATCCCTTGGATTTCCGGGTCCTGGGTGCTGTAGATCCGAAGTCCCCCGGAATAGAGCAGGGAGTAGGCCTCGCTGTCCGTATAGCCCAGCCGCTCCACCAGCTCTCTCTGCACCTGGCGGATTAATTCATCCGTAAAATAGCTGTAGGGCGTATTTTCCCCCACCCGCTGATTGACTGTCCGGATTTCCTCATAGACCTCCTCCGACAGGGCGGCCTCCCGCTCCTCTCCGGAAATGTAGCCCAAATCCTCCATATACTGGAGGACAATCTGCCGTCTGGCCTGGTTCTGCTCCGGGTGGGAGATGGGATTATAGCGGGAAGGGTTGGAGGTAATGGCCGACAGCACGGAACATTCTTCCAGGCTCAGTTCCCCCAGCTCCTTGTCAAAATACCGCCTGGCCGCCGTCTTGACTCCCAGGGTATTGTTTCCCAGGTTAATGGAATTGAGATAATTGGTCAGAATCCACTTCTTGGTCTCCTCCTTGCTCATCTGGGAACTTTGTTCCAGCTTCACCGCCAGATACTGTTCCTGAAGCTTCCGCTCCAGCCTGGCACCCCAGGAGGTCTCGCTCCCTCCCGCCAGCACATTGTTCTTTACCAGCTGCTGGGTGATGGTGCTTCCTCCTCCGGCATAATCCCCCGTCAGGATTCCCGCCGCCGCCCGCATGATGGAGCGCAGGTCGATTCCATTGTGTTCCCAGAATCTCCGGTCCTCCATGGACACAAAGCCCTGGGGTTCAAGGTCCGCAAGGGAAACCTGGGGAGCCAGGTCAATGATTCCCTTTATCATCCCCGCTCCCGCGGCAATCCCCGCAGCAGCCGCCCAAACCAAAACCAGGACGCCCAGCAGGCAAATCTGGTGGAGCATCCTCCTTCTGTATTTTCCGCCAAGGGATTCCATTTCCCTCAGATGGGCCTTAATCTTCTGCTCTCCAAAGTTCATGATTTCACCGTCCCTGTCTTCCCGGTCCTCTGCGCTCCAAAGGCGCCGGGACCTTTTCCAAAATCTCCCTTAAAATTTCTTCCTTTCCCCTCTCCCCCACCGAATATCTGCTCTTTGGCACAATCCGGTGCCGCATCACATCCACAAAAAGCTCCTGGACCTGTTCAGGCGTGACAAACTCTTCTCCCTGAATCCAGGCCGCCGCCTTCGCCATCCGTGCCAGGGCAATGGTTCCTCTGGGGCTGGCTCCAAGGCTCAGGGCTTCATGGTTTCTGGTGGCCGACACCAGGGAAACGATATAATCGCAAATCCGTTCATGGATAAATACTTCCTGGCTTTCTCCCTGCATGTTCAGAAAATCCTCCCCGCTGCAGACTGCGGGAATCTGCTGCCTGCGCGGCTCCTCCTTTCCCATGGCCAGGCGGACCTCATCCTCAAATTCCGGATAGCCCATGGACAGACAGGCCATAAACCGGTCCGCCTGGGCTGCCGGAAGGGCATAGGTCCCCGCGGCGCCGTAAGGGTTCTGGGTGGCAATCACCAGAAATGGCCGGGGTACCTGGCGGCTGACCCCATCCACCGTAACCTGCCCCTCCTCCATCACCTCCAAAAGAGCCGACTGGGTTTTGGGGGAAGTCCGGTTAATCTCGTCCGCCAAAAGCAGGTTGCAGAACACCGCTCCTGGCTGATACACAAAGGCCTCCTGGTCTTTTCGGTAGATGGAAAATCCCGTCAGGTCCGAGGGCATCACATCCGGCGTAAACTGCACCCGTCTCCAGGACAGCCCCATGGCTCCGGAAAAAGCCAGGGCCAGGGTGGTCTTTCCCACTCCCGGCACATCCTCCAGCAAAACATGTCCCCCTGCCAGCATGGCCGTCAAAATCTTCTCCGTCAACTCCTCCTTGCCGTAAATGACCTGATTGACCGTATTCAGAATCTCCCGGGCCTGTTCTCTGTATCTGTCCATGGTTCGCTCCTTCTCTCTGTCTTCTACATGCCTTTCCAAATATTGAATCTCCGAATCATGCTCCGCTTCAGCTGCTCATAGAGCCTGCGGGAACTGGATATTTCCTCTTTTGACAGCCCTGCCGGGCCGAACTGCTCCTTCATAGCCGCCTTTCGCAGCTGTTCCATCCAAAAAATCTCCGTCTCCTTCAAATCCGTCCCGTTCATTCCCGCCAGCACCTGAGCCCTTCTCCACAGCTCCAAAGCGCCTTCCCGGCGCTTTTTCCGGAACATCCATCCGCCAAGGCAGACCCCTGTCAAAGCCGCTGCAGACAGCAAAACTCCCTGTATTGGATTGAAATTTCCTTTCCTGTTTTCTCCTGGAAAACCCCATGTATTTTCTCCCGCCGCCTGCCCGCTCTCATACACGTCCTCCCCCTCCTGATGCAGATTTTCATCGCCTGCGTTCTCTCCCGGTTCGTTTTCTAAAATATCCGTTCCATTCATTTCCTGCCCCGCCTGTAATGCCTCCTGATCATCTCCCAGGGCCATCATCTCTGTCTGCCGTGTCTCCTCTGCCGGCGGAGTCATCTCTACAGGAATCCAGCCGGCTTCGTCCACATAAATTTCCGCCCAAGCGTGGGCCTGTCTGTCTGTCAGTACTGCCCGGAAACTTCCGTCCTCCTGAGGAGAAAATTCCTCCGGCGAAACCGCGTATCCGGCAGCGTAACGGGCCGGTATGCCATACAGCCGGTACAAAAGAACAGCCGCCGTAGCAAAATGCTGACAGTACCCCTTCCCGTATCAGCATCCGCTGTACGCCGGATCAGCTGCGGTATTCCCTCTCGATTTTAAGATCCCAGCCAGGTCCTCTTTCATTTACCCAATCCTCCCACTGACGGTAGCTGACAGATTCATACTGACGCCGTTCAAACCGATCGGGATAGATCGCATAGTAATACATAGGGCTGCCGAACTTATCCTGACCGCGAAGCCATTCATAGAAATCCATTTCATCGGCGGCCTCCCAGCGGTTTCCCAGATAATCTCCTGCCGTATAATTTTTCAGGTATATGGGTTCCTCCGGAATCTGCTGGACGGTCACCTCCAGCCGTTCCTGACCCGTAGGCAGCAGATTGTCCCGGCTGATGATCCCCGCATCTCTGGGAATCAGGCCGTTCCCGGCCAGCTCCTGCCGGATTTGCTGCTGAAGCCGGACCGGAATGTTCATCAGCTCCTTCAGATACTGCTGAGGTATACTTCCCGCAACCCAAAGAGAAGCGCCGAAACAGACCAGACCAAGGGCCAACTCCATCTCTCTGACCCTGCTTTCGTTCTGGTCTTCGTTTTGGACTTCTCTCTGGCTTTCAGGCTCCGATGCGCGGTACACCCGGCTGCCTACATAATTCAAAAACAGGCAAATAAATTCCCCTCCCTCCAGCTCTATTCCCAAGAAACGGCCCACACAAAGACCGGCTGCCATGAACAAAAGTATCCAGCCCCCATCTTCATTTCAATTTCCATAAAATAGCACAGACTGGCTGTAAAGAAAGAAACTGCCGCACACATCCAGGAAAAATGAAAAACAAATCGGCCTGCCAGACAGACTCCCCATACTGCCGTCCATACGGGAATCCATACGCCTTTTCCAAAAATCCGGCAGATCCACAGGCAGCCGCAAAACAACAGCAAGTATAAGGCAAGCTCTCTCCTGGAAAACCCCCAGTTCCACAATTTAGCTAAAATCAAGTTCACCGTCATTGCCAGACATACATAGTAGCCATATAAAATCAGCTCTGACCGCCGCTGTCTCATTCCGTTTCCTCCCAGCATTCCGTAAAATCAACCGGAATCCCATCCATATAAAGCTGCCCTTCCAAATCCAGCCAAATAGGAATCTCTCCTTCTTCCAGGGGCAGCTCTCTCAGAATCTCTTCTGTTCCCTGCCCCTTTCTTTCTATTTTCTTTCTGCGGGACGCCAGTTCCTTCATCAGCTGCTCCAGTCCCCCTTGGTAGTCCTCCCGGCTCTCCATAGGATGAGACACCCACTCGCCTTCTTCCTCTGATTTCCACAAAAGCCTGAACTGCCAGGAATCCTCCAAAAGTCCCCGGATCAGCGCAGCCTCTTCTTCCAGAAAACGGTTGATCTGCTCCATTCCCGCCTTATCCCAGAAATCACTCCGGAGAATCAGGGCGGCACAGCTTCCGGAATCTGCCTGATACCGTTTAACCATCAGTTCATCATACCGGACACTCAGCTTCCAGTGAATACTTTTCAGCGTATCTCCATCCCGGTAAGAATCAATCCGGTCCATCTGGGTTCCATTTAAATCTGTCTGCTGCCTGGGCGTCTCCTCATAGCGCACTGTAACTCCCGACCCCATTGGGTCCGGAAACAGCCTGCCTCTTCCTTCCGGTAAAACCGTCAGGTATTTCCTTCTGCTGGTCCGCTTGATCCGTCTGAAAAGTCCCAGGGCGCTAATCTGGTATAGTCCCGCCAGATACCAGGTAAGGGCCATCATCAGCAGCCACGCGAATATTTTCATACATTCTCCCCGTTAATCAATTCTCAGCCGGTATCCTGCTCCCCAAATGGTTTCGATCATTTTCGGATTGGATGGATCTGACTCCAGTTTCTCCCGCAGCCGGTTAATATGAACCGTAACCGTAGCCGTCGTCCCGGAGGAATCCAGTCCCCAGATTCGGTCAAACAAGGTATCCTTGGAAAACACGATATTAGGATTTTCTATCAAGAATAGAAGAAGCTCAAATTCCTTATTGGTCAGGGAAACCTCTCTCTGCTTGCGGTACACCCTCCGTTCCTGGGGAAAAATTTCCAAATCACGAATTTGAATTGCCCGTTCCTTGGCCTTCCGCTCTCCCAAAAGCTGCTCATGAATCCGGATATGGGACCGTACCCGAGCTACCATCTCCGCCGGACTGAAGGGCTTTACCATATAATCGTCCGCTCCCAGTCCGAGTCCCCGGATTTTGTCAATATCCTCCTTCCGGGCAGTTACCATAATCACAGGAAGGTTCAGCTTCTCCCGCACTTTCCGGCAGATTTCAAATCCGTTGATTCCCGGCAGCATCAAATCCAGAATCATGGCGTCATACTCTCCCGTAAGAGCCTTTTTCAGTCCTTCCCTTCCATCCAGCTCCATCTCCACCTCAAATCCGCCTGCTTCCAGATAATCCCTCTCCAGCTCCGCAATCAGTTCATCGTCTTCAATAATCAAAATTCGTTTCATGACCGCTCTCCTTTCTCCTTCTGGTCATCGCAAGGAAACTCCATGATAATCTTTAAACCGCCGTCGTTTTCCGCCCATACCCGTCCCCCATGTCCTGTGACAATCTCCCGGACCACCGCCAGGCCGATGCCGCTTCCTCTTCCCGCCTGGCTCCTGGCGGAATCCGTCCGGTAAAAGGTATCGAAAATCCGCGGCAAACTCTCCTGAGGTACTCCGGGTCCATCGTCTTTAACCTCCATCCGGAGAACGCCTTCCTTCCTGCGGTTTTCTATCCGGATTAGCACCTGAGAGGCAGGGCTCTGCCGATAGCGGACTGTGTTGGTGAAAAGGTTGTCCAGAACCCGTTTCATTTCTTCCCGGTCATATTTTAAAGGATACCGCTCTTCCCGGGCCTCCAGCTTAATGGAAACACGACTGCGCCCCGCCTCCTCCTGGTTAGCCTCCAGATACCGGACCACAAATTCTTTTAAGTCCCCTTGTTTCAAATCGTATTTCATCTGCCCGCTGTCCAGACGGCTGTATTCCGACAGACTGTCCACCAGCCGTTCCAGGTCCCTGGTTCTGGTTTTGATCGCTTTCAGATACCGTTCTCTTTTTTGAGGCGTGTCCGCAATCCCTTCCAACAAACCGTCCACATATCCGCCAATGGAGGTAAGGGGAGTCCGAAGGTCATGGGAGACGCCGTTAATCATTTCCCTGCGCTTCTGTTCATTTTCCAGGCGCTGCTCCACCGATTTTTTCAGCACCATCCGCATCTCCTCGAAATCCCGGCACACCTCACCGAATTCGTCCTGTCCCCCGCAGTCAGCCGGGGTATCCAAATCCCCTTCCCGGATTCTCCTGGCTCCCTGACGCAGCTTTCCAAGCGGAATCAGAACGCTCCTGGAAAGCCACCAGGAAAGAATCCAGTTCACTACCAGGGTAATCAGAAAAAATAAAATGAATAAAAACAGCATATATTTGAAAATATAATTTCTCAGATAGGACTCCACCTGCCCCTGGCTCTGCCCTGTATTCACCGCAATGATGGAAAACTCTTTCTCGTCGTGAAAAAACGTATTTTTAATCACCGACACATTGTCCTGGCTGATGGTCAGCATCTTCGCAGTCCACAGAGCGTCCCCCGCGGTATTACTGGCGATGTTCAAATCTTCGTCGGACAGGTTGGAATAGAGAGCCGTTCCATTTTTCTTGACCAGAATATGGTAGCCCATCCTATCCAGTTTCTGCTCCAGGTGATGCATCGTGCTGCTCTGGCGCAGCTGTCCCTGCCCGCAGCTGCCTTCTTCCGTTCCCGTTTTTGTTTCCTGATTCGTTTTCCTCTGGCCCCAGTTATTCTCCCAAAGCTCCTGCTGGTAGGTATAAATTAAACTTTGTGCGGACTGGATTCCGTTTTCGTCCTGGTACATCTGCTCTAAAAAATACCAGTAATCTCCGAAAGAGGACTTTCGAAAAGCGGTTACTGCCACAAACACCACTGCAATAGGAACCAGTACCATCAAAATATTAGACAATCGAATTTTTCCTTTTATCGTCATATTTCCCCCTAAAAAACTTCCATTTTATGACTTTTTAAAAATTATGCCATTGGCACCTAAGAAAACTTTAACAAAAGTATTAAAATTTTATAAAATAATACAAGCTAAATAAAAAACAGGGGCAATGATCCCCTGTCCTTTTTCTTCATTCCGAAGCATTCTGATATTTTTTCTTGTAATATGTCTCCAAAAATTTGTCATATAGATTTTTCTCTGCTTCCTCCCTCGCTTTAACCGCCTGCTCATACTCGCGATACGTTCCCAGGTGATAAAGCTTTCCCTGGAATCCAATACAAGCGCGCCAGCTGTTTTCCCCCAGTCTATATACACCTCTGTGTCCGCTGGTATTATTCGATGCTTCCTTTCTGGAAGCAATCCGTTCAATACAGGTTCCTTCTACGAAATGAATGGATTTTTTAATGTCCTGTTTTTTAGTCTCCCTTTGGAGACAACCGCAGCTCTGCGTACTGCCGGAGCACAAATTCTCTTTACTGCGGAGAACTATTTTTCCACAATCACATTTACATTTCCAATATCCGCTATTATTGTTTTCATCTGGCCCCAACACCAGTAATCGCCCAAACCGTTTACCCGTTAAATCCAGAGCCATCTTACGCGGTGCCTGCCTGCGGTAGCAGCCGCAGCTTTTGGTATGTCCGCTTTTCAAGTGGCTGCCGTCCACTATGGTTTGTCTGCCGCATTCACACTGGCAAATCCAACAGGTGTATTTTCTGTTTTTCTGCTCTGCCGGCCCAATTACCGTCAGCATTCCAAACTTCTGCCCCGTCAAATCAATTTTTTTCATCTTTTTCTCCTAACCGCCCCTCCGTCAATTCAATTGCGGTGAAAAAACAGGCCCGCCTATCAAAATTTTGATAAACGGGCCCGCATATTCATGCTGCAAATTCAAGTTTACTGCTTTACTGATTCAGCAGCTCCGCAGGTACCTGCGCTCCTTCTACCAGAGCTCCTACTGTGCCGTTGTCAGCATTGTCATTGAAGAAATACCACTGACCTTCCACTTGATTCCATCCAGTGTACATTCTTCCGAAGGTACCGTCATGTACATCATGGAGGAAGTAACGATTGCCGTTCTGCTCAAACCAGCCGGAAATCAGGTAGCCAGCTTCGTTGAAGTAGTACCAATCTGTATTTCCTCTCCAAACCAGAGAATACCAACCAGCTTTTGCATAGGTATTGTCAGAATATTGATACCACCAGCCGATGTCATCCAAAATCCACTCGCCGCTCTTCAGCGCATGAGAACCTGTGGCGGAGCCAGAGCCGCCGCCGGAACCGCCGGAGGAACCGCCGCTGGAACCAGAGCCGCTGCCGCCCTGATTCGGGTTGTCGGGCTGGTCAGGATCGGGGTTGTCCGGATTGTCAGGGTTATCGGGGTTATCGGGATCCTCAGGATCGGGATTGTCGGGGTTGTCCGGATTCTCAGTCGCCTTCACCTCTACGGTTACCGCGCCATCCTCAATTGCCAAGTCTCCGGTCCATACCAGTTCAAAGCCTTCCGGTACCGTAAGCTTGCTGGTATTGATATTATTGTCGCCAGCAGGAACTTCTATGGTCTGCGTACCTACGATCTTACCATTTTCATCTACATAGGTAATGGTAACGTTCTTCGTCTCAGGCTCCTCATTGTCCTTGCTGATATTGATTATGAAAGTGCCTTCTGCTACAAACGCATCTCCAAGAGTCTGCATGGTGTAGCCTTCCGGTACGTACTCTGCCAGTTCGCTGTAATTGAAGATTCCGTCTCCGTCCTCATCTACGAAGTAGTCTCCTCCCGCAATTACATTGCCGTCCTCGTCTACAAACTGTGCATTAATGATAGCCGCTCCGTCTCTTACTACCTTCAGCTCGGTGGTCTTTCCGACAAAATCGTTTACAAACGCATCGCCAGTTACAACCAGCTTATAGCCTTCCGGTACATCCAGCTCAGAGTAGTTGAAGATTCCATCTCCGTCTTCATCTACGAAGTAGTCTCCTCCGCCTACATTATTTCCCTGGGCGTCTGTGAAGGTAACATTAATGATAGCCGCTCCATCTCTTACTACCTTCAGCTCGGTGGTCTTTCCGACAAAATCGTTTACAAACGCAT